>OFEU01000903.1_pt1 | contig 10042 bp, 7 predicted proteins | sample 1521221 | NCBI WGS metagenome assembly OFEU01 (sample SAMN03766357, study PRJEB24113) | microbial mat metagenome | isolation source: enrichment culture HLUCC-O from microbial mat sample contains cyanobacterium... | reverse complement strand
GGTGTCGGCGGCGATCTCGGCGCGGATGTCGTGCGCGCGCAAAAAGGCCCGGCACTGGCCAAGCAGCACCGTGTGGCTCTGGGCCACGCGCACGTCCTCGAGTCGCGCGCCGGGCACGCCGAGCAGGTTGATGTGCACCCGCACGAACGCCTCGGCCACGATGTGCAGCCCGCTCTCCGGCAGCAGCCGGTGGATGTCGGCCACCCGCCCGTAGGTGGTGTTCTCGACCGGCAGCATCGCCAGCGCCGCGCGATGCGTGCGCACCGCCTCGATCGTGTCCTCGAAGGTGGCGCAGGGCAGCGCGACGTGATCGGGCATCGCCTCGTGGCAGGCCTGGTGCGAGTAGGCGCCAGGCTCGCCCTGGAAGGCGATGGCGGGGCGGGTGTCGGTCGGGCTCATGGGCGCTCCGGTGTGTCTTCGGCGGCCCTCGCAGGAGGCGGCACAACCGCCGCCGGACCGGTCGTTTGGTCGCGCCGGTCACAGCTTGCGCGGCCGCGCAGGCCCGGCATACATCCGCATCCGAACAAGAGACAAGCCGGGGCAGGACCTGACATGTTCGACACGATGACCCTCACCAAGGCGGCGACGGGCTTTCTCGGCGCGTGGCTGATCTTTCTGCTGGGCGCGTGGGTGTCCGACAGCCTCTACGACATCGGCGACCGCGCAAAGGGCGAGCAGGCCTACTCGATCGCGGTCGAGAGCGACGAAGCCCCGGCCGAGCCCGTGGAAGAGCTGACCATGGAGGAAAAGTTCGCCCAGGCCGACGCCGGCCGGGGCGAGCGCGTCTGGTCCAAGTGTCGGGCCTGCCACCAGCTGGAGGTCGGCGCCAACGCGACCGGCCCCTATCTGCACGGCGTGGTGGGGCGCGAGGTGGCGGCGGTCGACGGCTTCAACTACTCGGGCGCACTGGTGGAACAGGCCGACGTCTGGGACAAGGAAAATCTCTACGCCTTCCTCGAGGATCCGAGCGATTGGGCGCCGGGTACGTCGATGTCCTTCGCCGGGCTCGACGCCTGGGAGGACCGGGTGAACCTCATCGCCTACCTCGAGACCTTCAACTGACATCCCCGCGCGCGCCACGCGCAGGGTGATCGACGTCGTCAGGCCCCGCGGCGCTCAGGCCCGCGGGGCCCTGTCGTCGGGTGCCCGCCACCCGGCGGCACCACCCTGCGGCGCCGGGAAAATCCATGCGCAGCCAACGGCGACCTCACGCATTCGCAAGTTGTCCCTTTTCATGCGACATCCTAGCCTATCTCGTAGGGGTGACCGACCCGCCGCCAGAGGAGACGACGATGCGCCAAAGCCCAGAGCAAGCTGCGACCCGTGACCGAACGGCCCGCCGCGCGGCCCGGCCCGCCCTGGCGCTCGCCGCGACGCTCTCGGGCGCGCTCCTCGCTCCCGCGCCGGCGCTCTCGCTCGAGGAGGGATGGGTCAGATCGCACGGGATCACGACATTTCCCGGTGGCGAGCTGAAATACGGCCCCGATTTCGAGCATCTCGACTACGTCAACCCGGATGCGCCCAAGGGCGGCGAGATGTCGATCTGGGCGTTCGGCGGCTACGACAGCATGAATCCCTACACCGTCAAGGGCCGGGCCGACCGGCTGGTGACGATCCAGTACGAGAGCCTGCTGACCTCGACGGCCGACGAGATCGACTCCTCCTACTGCCTGCTCTGCGAGACGCTGGAATACCCCGAGGATCGCTCGGAGGTCATCTTCACCCTGCGCGAGGGCATCGCCTTTTCCGACGGCTCGCCGCTCACGGCCGAGGACGTGCACTTCTCCTACGAGCTGTTCCGGGACAAGGGCCTGCCCTCGTTCCGGTCGGTGATGCGGCGGCAGGTCGAGGGGGCCGAGGTGCTCGACGAGAGCCGCATCCGCTTCACGTTCGTCGAGGGCGTGCCCAAGCGCGACGTGATCCAGTCGGTCGGCGGGCTGCCGATCTTCTCGAAGGCACAGTACGAGGCCGAGGGCCTCGACCTCGAGGAGACGTCGCTCACGCCCATGCTCGGCTCGGGCCCCTACATGGTCTCCGAAACCGACGTTGGGCAGACGACGGTCTACACGCGCAACCCCGATTACTGGGGCGCCGCCCTGCCGATCAACGTGGGCCGCTACAATTTCGATGCGATCCGGGTCGAATACTACGCCGACTACAACGTGGCGTTCGAGGGCTTCAAGGCGGGCAACTACCTGTTCCGCAACGAGGCCTCGTCCAAGAGCTGGGCCGAGGGCTACGACTTTCCCGCCATCGAGCAGGGCCATGTGGTCAAGGAAGAGCTGAACGACGGCACCATCGCGCCCGGACAGGCGTTTTCGCTCAACATGCGCCGCGAGCAGCTGCAGGACCCGCGGGTGCGCGAGGCGATCCAGCTGATGTTCAACTTCGAGTGGTCGAACACGCAGCTCTTCTACGGGCTCTACGCGCGCATCCACTCGTTCTGGGAGAATTCCGACCTCGCCGCGACGGGCCTGCCCTCCGAGGCCGAGCTCGCGCTTCTCGAGCCGCTCGCCGACAAGCTGCCCCCCGGCGTGCTCGACAGCGAGCCCGTGATGGCGCCCGAGAGCGGGCCACGCCAGCTCGACCGCCGCAACGCGCGCCGGGCCAACGAGCTCCTCGAAGACGCGGGCTGGGTCGTCGACCCGTCCGACGGTCTGCGCCGCAAGGACGGGCGGAAGCTCCGGGTGGAGTTCCTCAACGACAGCCAGACCTTCGACCGCGTCATCAACCCCTATGTCGAGAACCTGCGCGCGGTCGGCATCGACGCCGTGCACCAGCGCGTCGACAACGCCGAGGCGACGAACCGCGAGCGCAGCTTCGACTTCGACGTCGTGACCGACAACTTCCCGATGGGCTACATCCCCGGGCGGGGCCTCGAGCAGTATTTCGGGTCCGAGATGGCGAACGAGAGCGTGTTCAACTCGATGGGCCTGCAATCGGAGGCCGTCGATGCGCTGATCGAGCACGTCATCGCCGCCGAGAGCCAGGAGGAGCTGACGACCGCCGTGCGCGCCCTCGACCGGGTGCTGCGCGCCTACCGGTTCTGGGTGCCGCAATGGTACAAGGACGTGCACACGGTCGCCTATTTCGACGTCTACGACCACCCCGACCCGCTTCCGCCCTACGCGCTCGGCAATCTCGACTTCTGGTGGTGGGACGAGGCCCGCGCCGAAGAGCTGCGCGCCGCCGGCGCGATCGACTGAGCGCAGGGCAGACGACGCCATGGGCGCCTATATCCTCCGCAGGCTCTTGCTGATTGTCCCGACGCTGTTCGGGATCATGCTGATCAACTTCACGCTGACGCAGTTCGTGCCCGGCGGGCCCATCGAGCAGATCATCGCGCAGGTCGAGGGCGACGGCGACGTGTTCGAGGGTATCGCCGGCGGCTCCGATGCCGGCGCCCCGCAGGAAGGCGGCGGCGACGACAGCTATCTCGGCGCCCGCGGCCTGCCGCAGGACTTTCTCGACGAACTCGAGGTCGATCTCGGCTTCGCCCGCATTGTCTGCGAAGACGGCTACGCGGGCGAGCCGAACCTCGAGGCGGAGGAATGCGCCAAGGAGCAGATCGGCATCGCAGAGCGTTTCTTCATCATGATGGGCAACTACCTGACGCTCGACTTCGGCGAGAGCTATTTCCGCTCGATAACCGTGACCGAACTGGTCATCGAGAAGATGCCCGTCTCGATCACGCTCGGCCTGTGGTCGACCGTGATCGCCTATCTCATCTCGATCCCGCTCGGCATCCGCAAGGCGGTGCGCGACGGCACGAGCTTCGACACGTGGACGAGCGCCGTCATCATCGTGGCCTACGCCGTCCCCGGCTTTCTCTTCGCCATCCTGCTGCTGGTGCTGTTCGCAGGCGGATCCTACTTCCAGATCTTCCCGCTCAGGGGGCTGGTGTCGGACAACTGGGAGGATCTGAGCCTGATCGGCAAGATCGGCGACTACTTCTGGCACATCGCCCTACCGGTGACGGCGACGACCATCTCGGCCTTCGCCACGCTGACGCTCCTGACCAAGAACAGCTTCCTCGACGAGCTCAAGAAGCAGTACGTCATTACAGCCAAGGCCAAGGGCCTGACCGAGTCCAGCGTGCTCTACGGGCACGTGTTCCGCAACGCGATGCTCATCGTGATCGCGGGCTTTCCGGCCGCCTTCCTCGGCGTGTTCTTCGGCGCCTCGATCATCATCGAGACGATCTTCTCGCTCGACGGGCTGGGCCGGCTCGGCTTCGAGGCGGCGGTGGCGCGCGACTACCCGGTGGTGTTCGGCACACTGTTCATGTTCGGGCTCATCGGCCTGATCGTGGGCATCATCTCCGACCTGATGTACGTCCTCGTCGATCCGCGGATCGACTTCGAAAGCCGGGAGACCTGACATGGCCGCCCCCGACAGCTCGCTTCCCGACCGGAGCCTGCCGCAGATCGATATCGAGACGCAGCTGCCCCAGGTCGAGACCGGTCGCCCGCAGGTCGCGGCGCCGCCGCGCAAGACCGGCTTGTTCACGCTGTCGCCGCTCAACCAGCGGCGCTGGCGCAACTTCAAGCGCAACCGCCGCGCCTACTGGTCGCTCATCATCTTCGGCGTGCTGTTCGGCCTCAGCCTGTTCGCCGAGTACATCGCCAACGACAAGCCGATCGTGGTGAACTTCCGCGGCGAGCTCCACTTCCCGATCCACAACTTCTATTCCGAGCAGCAATTCGGCGGCGACTTCCCCACCGAAGCGGTCTACCGCGACGTGGAGGTGGAGTGCCTGATCGTCTCCGGTGGGCTCGAAGACTGCTTCTACGAGCCCGAGGCGGTGAAGCAGGCGGTCGCGGACGGCGCGGCGCAGTTCAACGGCCAGGAGATCGTGGCCGGGTGGACGCTCTGGCCCCTCATTCCCTACAGCTACAACACGCCCAACACGCTGGGCCAGCCCGCCCCCTCGCCACCCGACGCGCAGCACTGGCTGGGCACCGACGACGCCACGCGCGACGTGCTGGCGCGGGTGATCTACGGCTTCCGCCTGTCGATCCTGTTCACCATCATCGTGACCACCTGCGCCTCGGTCATCGGGATCGTCGCCGGCGCGGTGCAGGGCTATTTCGGCGGCTGGCTCGACCTGACGTTCCAGCGGGTGATCGAGATCTGGGTCTCCACGCCCTCGCTCTACATCATCATCATCATGTTCGCCATTCTGGGGCGAAGTTTCTGGCTGCTCGTGTTCCTGACCGTGCTGTTCGGCTGGCCGGCGCTGGTGGGCGTGGTGCGGGCCGAGTTCCTGCGCGCGCGCAACTTCGAATACGTCCGCGCGGCCCGCGCGCTCGGCGTCTCGAACTGGACGATCATGTTCCGCCACATGCTGCCCAACGCGATGGTGGCGACGCTGACGATGATGCCCTTCCTCATCACGGCGACGATCGGCGGGCTCGCCTCGCTCGACTTCCTCGGCTTCGGCCTGCCCTCGTCGGCGCCGTCGCTGGGGGAACTGACGCTGCAGGCGAAGCAAAACCTTCAGGCGCCGTGGCTGGGCTTCACCGCCTTCTTCACCTTCGCGATCATGCTGTCGCTGCTCGTCTTCATCTTCGAGGGCGTGCGCGACGCCTTCGACCCGCGGAAGACATTCCGGTGAGAGCACACGGGTGGGTGAGGGCGCGCGGGACTGCACCGTCGGAGCGGGGGTTTCGCACCCCCGCACCCCCGCGGAGTATTTTCGCCAAGATGATGGGAGTGGACGTGGCGAGAGATCGGGAGGGCGCGGCATGAGCCTCTTGCAGGTGCGCGAGCTGTCGGTGTCGTTCCGGCAGGATGGGGTGGAGATACCGGCCGTGAAGGGCGTGTCGTTCGAGGTGGGCGACGGCGAGACCGTGGCGCTTGTGGGCGAGTCGGGGTCGGGCAAGTCGGTCACGGCGCTGTCGACCGTGTCGCTCTTGGGCGACAACGCCACCGTCGGCGGCTCGGTGCTCTACCGCGGGCAAGAGATGCGGGGGCGCTCCGAGTCCGAGTTGATGAAGATCCGGGGCAACGAGATCAGCTTCATCTTCCAGGAGCCGATGACCTCGCTCAATCCGCTGCACACCCTCGACAGGCAGATCATGGAGAGCCTCGCGCTGCACCAGGGTCTGGTCGGCGAACCCGCCCGCAGGCGGGTGCTGGAACTGATGGAGAAGGTCGGCATCGGGGATGCCGAGCGGCGACTCAAGGCCTACCCGCACCAGCTGTCGGGCGGACAGCGGCAACGCGTGATGATCGCGATGGCGCTGGCGAATGGCCCCGACCTTCTGATCGCCGACGAGCCGACGACGGCCCTTGACGTTACGATCCAGGCGCAGATCCTCGATCTGCTCTACGACCTCAAGCAGGAGGAAAACATGAGCCTGCTGTTCATCACCCACGACCTCGGGATCGTGCGCAAGATCGCCGACCGGGTCTGCGTGATGAAGGACGGAGAGATCGTCGAGACGGGCGAGACCGACCGCCTGTTCGGCGCGCCCGAACACCCCTACACGCAGAAGCTGCTTGCCGCCGAGCCCACCGGCATGGTGCCCGCCTTGGCGAGTCGTGCCGAAGAGATCGTGCGCACCGAGAGCTTGCGCATCTGGTTCCCGATCCAGCGCGGCTTCCTGCGCAGGACGGTGGGCCACGTCAAGGCCGTCAACGACGCCACGCTGTCGGTCCGCAAGGGCGAGACGGTGGGGATCGTCGGCGAATCCGGCTCGGGCAAGACGACGCTCGCGCTCGCCATGATGCGGTTGATCTCGTCGGAGGGGCCGATCGTCTTTCAGGGGCGCGACGTACAGGGGTGGAAGTCGCGCCAGCTGCGACCGCTCAGGCGCGACATGCAGATCGTCTTCCAGGATCCCTACGGCTCGCTCTCGCCGCGGATGACGGTGGAGCAGATCGTGTCGGAGGGCCTCGGCGTGCACGGCGTCGAGAAGGGGCAGGACAAGCGGCAGATGGTGGCCGAGATGCTGGCCGAGGTGGGCCTCGACCCTGCGGCGATGGATCGCTACCCGCACGAGTTTTCGGGCGGGCAGCGCCAGCGCATCGCCATCGCCCGCGCGATGATCCTGCGGCCCAAGCTCGTGGTGCTCGACGAGCCGACCTCGGCGCTCGACATGACGGTGCAGGTGCAGATCGTCGACCTGTTGCGCGATCTGCAGGCGCGCTACGGCCTCGCCTACCTGTTCATCAGTCACGACCTGCGGGTGGTGCGGGCGCTGTCGCACCGGGTGATCGTGATGAAGGACGGCGACATCATGGAGACGGGCACGGCGCGCGAGGTCTTCGAGACCCCGAAATCGGACTACACGCGCAAGCTGATCGGGGCGTCGTTCAATCTGACGCCGGGCGCCTCCGTGGCCTGAGAGCCGTGACCTGAGCGTGCGCGTCCTTCTCGTCCACCGCAACTTTCCGGGGCAGTTCCGCCATCTCGCGCCGGCGCTCAAGCGCGCCGGGCACAAGGTGGCCGCCTTGACATGGGAGAAGAACCCAAACCCGCAGCCCTTTCCGCACGTCAGATACGCCTACGAGATCGGGCCCACGCGCGACCTCGGCGCTTCCTACGTCGAGCATGCGCGCAACGGGGCGGCGGCGGCGCGGGCGGCCAAGACGCTGCGCGACCGGACGGGCGAGGTGCCCGACGTCGTGTTCGGCATCATCAACTGGGGCGAGACGCTCTTTCTGCGCGAGGTCTGGCCCGAGGCGCGGCATCTGGGCTACGCCGAGTTCCTCTACGCCGCGAGGGGCCTCGACACCGGGTTCGACCCCGAGTTCCGGCGCGAGGATTTCGCCTCGCGCGTGCGGGTGACGGGGCGCAAGGCGCACCTGGTGCAGGCCGCGCTCGACGCCGACGCGCTGATGGCCCCGACCGAGTGGCAGGCGAGCACCTTTCCGCCCGAGATCAGGGCGAAGATGCGGGTGATCCACGACGGGGTCGACACCGCGCGGCTGACGCCCGACCCCGCCGCCACGTTCCAGGTGCCGGGCGGGCCGCTCCTGCGGGCGGGCGACGAGGTGGTGACCTTCGTCAACCGCAACCTCGAGCCCTATCGCGGCTTCCACACCTTCATGCGGGCCTTGCCGCGGGTTCTGGCCGCGCGACCCGAGGCGCAGGTGGTGCTGGTGGGCGGAGAGACGGGGGGCTACGGGCCACGCCCCGCGGAGGGGTCGTGGAAGGACATGATGCTGCGCGAGCTGGACGGGCGCCTTGACCTGTCTCGCCTGCATTTCACCGGCCGCCTCCCCTACGACGAGCTGGTCAACCTGCTCCGCGTCGGGCGGGTCCACGCCTACCTGACCTATCCCTTCGTGCTGTCGTGGTCGATGCTCGAGGCGATGAGCCTCGGCGCCTGCGTGATCGGCTCGGCCACGCCGCCGGTGCAGGAGGCGATCGAGGACGGGGTGAACGGGCGGCTCGTCGATTTCTTCGACGTCGACGGCTGGGCCGAGGCCCTGATCGCCGCGCTGACCGACCCCGAGGGCCACGCCCACCTGCGCGAGGCCGCCCGCGCCCATATCGTGGAACGCTACGACCTCGCGACGGTCTGCCTGCCCCGGTTGATGGAGTTCGTCGAGACCGCCGGCGCGTGAGCGGCCCTTTAACCATGCCGGCGCCACTGCTACATGCACGCCCAACCTTCAGGAGACAGACATGGGCTACCGCATCGCCGTCGTCGGGGCCACGGGCAACGTGGGCCGCGAAATGCTCAACATCCTTGCCGAGCGCCAGTTTCCGGCCGACGAGGTCGTCGCGCTCGCCTCGCGCCGCTCGCTCGGCACCGAGGTGAGCTATGGCGACCAGACGCTCAAGACGAAAGACCTCGACACGTTCGACTTCGAAGGCTTCGACATGGCGCTCTTCGCCATCGGCTCGGACGCGACCAAGCAATACGCGCCCCGTGCCGCGCGCGCCGGCTGCACCGTGATCGACAACTCGTCGCTCTATCGCTACGATCCGCAGGTGCCGCTGATCGTGCCCGAGGTGAACGCGCACGCGATCGAGGGCTACCGCGAAAAGAACATCATCGCCAATCCCAACTGCTCGACCGCGCAGATGGTGGTGGCGCTCAAGCCCCTGCACGACCGGGCGCGCATCAAGCGCGTCGTCGTCTCCACCTACCAGTCGGTCTCCGGCGCGGGGAAGGAGGGGATGGACGAGCTGTGGGACCAGACCAAGGCGATCTACAACCCCACCGACGAGGTCGCGCCCTCGAAGTTCCAGAAGCAGATCGCCTTCAACGTGATCCCGCATATCGACGTCTTCCTCGACGACGGGTCGACCAAGGAAGAGTGGAAGATGGTCGCCGAGACGAAGAAGATCATCGACCCCGCGATCAAGCTCACGGCGACCTGTGTGCGCGTGCCGGTCTTCGTGGGCCATTCCGAGGCGGTGAACATCGAGTTCGAGGATTTCCTCGACGAGGACGAGGCGCGCGACATCCTCCGCGAAAGCCCCGGCCTGATGGTGGTCGACAAGCGCGAGGACGGCGGCTACGTGACGCCGGTCGAATGCGTGGGCGACTTCGCCACCTATGTCAGCCGCATCCGTCAGGACTCGACCGTCGAGAACGGGCTGAACATCTGGGTCGTCTCGGACAACCTGCGCAAGGGCGCGGCGCTCAACGCGGTGCAGATCGCGGAGCTCCTCGGCAACCGGATTCTGCAGAAGGCCTGAGCTGAGGCGGCGGCAGCCACCGCAGGCAAGGCGTCGCGCGGCAGGGAGATGCCCGGGTGGCTGGCTGCTGCCGGCGCGGGCTGTGTCGGCGAGGGCGGCGGCACGGCGCCTCAGTACTCCTCGGCGAGATTCCTGAGGATTTGGAGCCCGTGTCGTGGAGCGCTCCGACCCGGCTGCCGGCGAAGACGCCCTCACGCCGGTCGCCGGGGCTGCTGCCGAGGTCGGCCCGCAGGCTCCAGGTCACCGCCGTGCCCGTGCGCCGCACCTCGGGGTCGAACCGTGGCCACTCCGCACGAGACGCCGGGCGGGACGGCGGGCGCGCGCGGTCTCTCCGGTCGGCCCCGGAGGGCGGGGGCGAGCCGGCTGGCGCCGGGGCATCCG
>OFEU01000895.1_pt1 | contig 10146 bp, 8 predicted proteins | sample 1521221 | NCBI WGS metagenome assembly OFEU01 (sample SAMN03766357, study PRJEB24113) | microbial mat metagenome | isolation source: enrichment culture HLUCC-O from microbial mat sample contains cyanobacterium... | reverse complement strand
GATAAAGTTATTTCTGACTCTAAACCCGGGTGCTACTGAAGATGGGGTGACGTCGAGAGTGTTGATTTTGATAATACAAAGAATCTGTTTATAGAAGGGGACAACCTTGAGGCGCTGAAATTACTTCAAGAGACATATCTGGGTAAGGTCAAGATGATATATATTGACCCACCTTATAACACAGGAAATGACTTTATATACTCTGATGATTTTTCGGAGAGCAAAGAAGATTATTTGTTGAGGTCAGTGCAAATAAGTGATGAAAATGAGCGACTTGTGGCTAATTTAGCTTCAAATGGAAGATTTCATTCAGATTGGCTTTCAATGATGTATTCGCGAATTAAATTAGCGCGAAACCTGCTTTCTGAGGACGGAGTTGTTTTTGTAAGCATTGACGATAATGAGTCAAGCAATATAATAAAAATTCTATCGGAGGTATTCGGTGAGCAGAATTTTGTTGCACAATTGGCTGTCCAGCTAAACCCAAGAGGGCGGCACCTTGATCGTTATGTTGCTAGTACTCATGAGTCTGTAGTTGTTTTTGTTAAAAATGAAATGAATGTAAATGCAATTCATGGCGTAGAAAAACAAGGACGCATGGAAGATGAGTATAATAAAAAAGACGATAATGGACCTTATCGATTGTTAGGGCTAAGAAATCGTAACCAGTCTTTTAACCCTGAAACTAGGCCTAACCTCTACTATCCACTTTATATAGACCCACAATCAGGGGGAGTGTCCCTTGAAAAAGAAGGTGAATTTAGTATCGAAGTATGGCCTGATGCGCCTGATGGAATAAAGACATGTTGGACATGGGGTAAAGATAAAGTAGCAAAGGAAGGTAGTATGCTATTTGCTGTTCCGCATACAACTGAGTGGAGAGTTTTTAGGAAAGATTATTTACTCAATTTTGAAGGAAAAAAAGCTAAAAGCCTAGTTAAATCATTGTGGGTAGATAAAGAGTTTTCTAATGATTATGGAAGAAAATCTGTTAAAGAGCTTTTTGGTTCAGCAGTTATGGACTTTCCGAAATCTCCTTATCTTCTGGAGAGGCTTATTCAAATTGGTAGTCATAAAGACTCGCTTGTAATGGACTTTTTTAGTGGTTCATCTACTCTAGCCCATTCGGTAATGAATGTTAACGCAACCGATGGGGGAAGTAGGCGGTTTTTAATGGTTCAGCTAGCAGAAAAAGTTGAAATAGGTTCTAAGGCAGAAAAATCTGGCTATAAAAATATCGCTGAGCTTGGTAGGGATAGAATTCGTCTGGCTGGTAAAAAAATCCTTGAGCTAGACTCTAACCCGGCGTGGGGGAAAGACATTGGCTTTAGAGTTTTAAAGGTAGAAAACTCCAATATGCAAGAGGTTTATTACCAACCGGGCGATCTGCGTCAGGATATGTTGTCTGATACTGCCGATAATATCCGTACAGATCGCACCCCAGAAGACCTTCTGTTTCAGGTGCTTCTGGATTGGGGTGTTGATCTTAGCCTGCCAATAGCTCGAAAAGACGTATTCGATAAAACCGTTTTCTTCGTGGATGGCAGTGATAAGCATATGGCGTTAGCCGCCTGCTTCGACCTGGAAATCGACGAGGAATTTGTCAAACAGCTTGCTGAGTACGAGCCACTGCGTGCCGTATTCCGGGATGCAGGGTTTGCCAACGATAGTGTCAAGATTAATGTTGAGCAGATATTTGCTCAGAAGTCGCCCAACACGGATGTGAAGGTGATTTGATGAAGCTTCAGTTTAAAACCCAGGCGTATCAAACCCACGCCGTTGAGTCGGTGGTGGCGTGCTTCGAAGGTCAGCCACCTAGTCTTGGCGTGCGTTATCAAATCGACCCTGGGCGTATAGACAAGTCTTCTGCGCCCATACAACTGGATCTTTCCGTCTCACCTGAGGCAGCGGATGCTGGGTTTCGCAACGCGGGTATTGAGCTCACTGAGGTTGAGCTACTACGTAACATCAAAGCAGTGCAACAGCGCCAGAATTTGCCTATTTCTGAAGCATTAGCTAAGGATGATAAAACCGGCTGTCCGATCAACCTTGATGTTGAAATGGAGACAGGGACCGGCAAAACCTACGTTTACCTGAAGAGCATGTTCGAGCTGTACGAAAAGTACGGTTGGGGCAAGTTCATCATCGTGGTGCCCAGTATCGCCATCCGTGAAGGCGTGTTTAAATCGCTGCAAATCACCGCTGATCACTTCCAAGAGACTTATGGTAAGAAAGCACGGTTTTTCATCTATAACTCGAAGCAGTTGCACCAAATAGAGGATTTTTCTTCCAATTCGGGCATTAATGTCATGGTCATCAATGTCCAGGCGTTTAACTCAAGAAGTGAAGATAACCGTAGAATCTACAATGAGCTAGATGATTTTCAGTCTCGCCGCCCCATTGACGTGATCAAGGCCAACCGGCCGATTCTGTTCCTTGACGAGCCGCAGAAGATGGAAGGTGGCAAAACGCTTGGCTCGTTAAGCGAATTCAATCCGCTGTTTATCGTGCGTTACTCAGCTACTCACAAAACCACCTATAACAAGATCCACCGATTGGATGCGCTGGATGCCTACAACCAAAAGCTGGTGAAAAAAATAGCGGTGCATGGTATTACCACCAAAGGGCTAACCGGCACAGATGCTTATCTATACCTTGAAAACATTGAGACGTCGCGCAGCAAGCCACCTGTGGCATTAGCTGAGTACGAGGAGAAAACGGGTAGTGGCATTAAGCGAAAGAGGCGCAAACTCAGGAAGGGCGATAACCTCCATGAGCTTTCTGGTGGATTGGATCAGTACCAAGGTTTTGTCGTCTCCGATATCGACGCCAGAATCGACCAGCTGAGCTTCACCAATGGCGTTGAGCTTACGTCGGGCGAAGTGACGGTGGATATTACCGAAATGGCAAAGCGGAAGATTCAAATCCGTGAAGCGATAAAAGCGCATTTCAAAAAAGAGCAGCAGCTGTTCTCTCAGGGTATCAAGGTACTGACGTTGTTCTTTATTGATGAGGTCGCTAAATACCGTCAGTACGACGACAGCGGTGAAGTGGCGGGCGAGTACGCTCAAATCTTTGAAGAGGAGTACAACCGTGTGCTAAATGAGGTGCTGACACTGGAAGACAGTGATTATAACCGCTACCTCAAAGGCATCACCGCGCAAAAGACCCATAATGGGTACTTCTCCATCGATAAAAAGTCCAAGCGGCTTGTTGATCCCAAAACCAAAGCACGCTCGACCGAGACGGATGATGTTGATGCCTATGATCTGATCTTGAAGGATAAAGAGCAGTTGCTTTCCTTCAACGAGCCGACCCGCTTCATTTTCTCGCATTCGGCACTGCGCGAAGGCTGGGACAACCCCAATGTGTTTGTTATCTGCACACTGAAGCAAAGTGACAACACTATCTCACGCCGCCAGGAAGTTGGGCGTGGGCTGCGGTTGGCCGTTAACCAGCTTGGAGAGCGCATGGACGATCCGATGACCGTGCACGACATCAATGAGCTAACGGTGATTGCTAGCGAAAGCTACAAGGATTTTGTGAACGCTCTACAGAGGGATATCAGTGACAGCCTCTCAGAGCGGCCACGCAAAGCAAACGAAGATTACTTTAAAGGTAAATTACTGCAGGCAGACACTGGTGAAGAAGCCGAAGTCACTGCTGAGATGGCTAAAGACATATACCGTTATCTTCTTAAAAACGATTACACCGATAACGATGATCACGTCACCGAGGAATATCGCCAGGCTAAAGAGAACGGTGCACTGGCAGACCTGCCAGACTCGCTCAAGCCTTATCAGGCGCAAATTTTCCAGCTAATTGATAGTGTCTTTAGCGATGCGCAATTGCCAAATATTGGCGATGGCCGCAAAGCCAAGCTGAACCCTTTAAATGATAATTTCCACAAGAAAGAGTTCCAGGCGCTGTGGGAGAAAATCAACCGCAAGGCGGCCTATTCGGTGCGTTTTGATTCAGATGAGCTGGTACCCAAATGCGTGGGTTATATTGACCTGAAATTGAAAGTGAAACGCCTTGAGTACAAGATTGAGCGTGGTACCCAAAACGTGGATGCCAACTATGAGGATCTCAAGCGTGGTGAGGCCTTTACAGTGAACGAGAGTGCTCGTGAGAAATATGATGGCTCAATTCACTCCGCAGTTAAATATGATTTGATCGGTCGCTTGGCAGAGGGCACCAAGCTGACCCGCCGTACCGTCGCGGCGATTCTCTCAAAAATACAGCCGGGTACCTTCAAGCAATACCAGATGAACCCTGAGGATTTCATGGCCCAGGCCGCTCGGCTGATTAATGAGCAGAAAGCCACCATGGTCGTGGAACACATTAGTTACGACCCGCTCAATGAAACACACAGCCAAGATATCTTCACCATCGAGAAGCCCGAAAATCAGCTCGATAAAGCGTACAAGGCTAAGCGCCACATCTATGATTACGTAGTGACTGACTCGAATGTAGAACGCGATTTCGTGGAAGACCTCGAAAAAGGCAAAGAGGTCGTCGTCTATGCCAAGCTGCCTAAAAGCTTCTTCATTCCGACACCGGTAGGCAACTACAACCCTGATTGGGCGATCGCTTTCCAGGAGGGTGACGTCAAGCACGTCTATTTCATTGCTGAGACCAAGGGCAGCATGTCCTCAATGGAGCTGCGCAAGGTGGAAGAAGCCAAAATCAAATGCGCCGCTGAGTTCTTCGATACCATCGCCACGTCAAAGGTGAAATATGATGTGGTGGATTCCTACGACAAACTGTTGGATTTAGTGAGGTGAATGAGAGCCAGCTTGTCCGAGAGGGATATTAATGTAGGGCAAAGAGTGTAAATTTTGATTAGGCATTGATGCTAAAATAATGACTGGGCCGAATTGGCCCAGCTTATAACACAGGATGATTGGTTTGAGTCGAGTATTATTGGTGCGTAGCCCAGGGGTATTAAGTAGTCAGCATCAGATTGGCTACGGCTGGCCACAGATAGATTTTTCTGCTCATGCAAGCGCTGACAACCTGATGGGCGCTTTTCGGGAGCGAAATATCGATGTAGGGCGAAAAGAAAACCAAATACGTCGGTTTTTCAATATTCAATCTGGTGACTTGATTGTGGTACCGGTGAACAGAGCGATTTTGCTCGCAAGAGCAACGGGTATAAAAAGCTTTGGTCTAGACGTGCATTACGGCGAAAACCGTGTTGGGGCAGAGTTTTTACGTAACCTTGATGGTAGCCTAAAGAGGGTGCCTCGGGATGATCTCTCCAATGCACTCGAAACACGCCTAAAAATCCGTATGGCAATTGCACCACTGGATGAGTTTGCCGAAGAGCTAGAACATCTTTATAAGAACTTAGAGAACGGCGGACATAGCAGCATAAGCAGCCAATATGAAGCACAAAATAACGATTTGGTAGTTGAAGTAAAAAAAGAGCTGCTTAATCGTATTCAAAAGGGCGGTACTTACCTATCAAGCGGCGGAGAAGGTTTTGAGCGCCTAGTTATGGAGTTGATTGAACTAGAGGGATATAGTGTACATAGGCCAAGTAAGAACCACTATTCGGGTATAGCGGATGTTGATATTGAAGCATACCGCGAAGATCGGTTCACTCAGTCCAAGCTCTTAATCCAGGTTAAACATCATCAAGGCAAAACAGATAATCATGGCGTCAAGCAGTTGGCGGCAATTGAAGAAGAGGGCGTGCAACGTTGGCTGATTACGTCAGCGCTTATTGAAGACGATACGAAGACATACGCAGAAAGTAATGATGTGCAAATCATGGATGGTGCGGAGTTTGTTGACTGGCTGTTCGAGCAAGCTCACCGCTTAAAGATAACGACTCGAAGCCGTTTGGGTCTATCTGATGCACCTGTGTTGGTATAGAGGGCGTAACGATGTGCTCACTAGGTGAAGCAGACGTGGCGAATATGAATGCGCTAGTGAGGGATATCACGGCTGGTTGGCCCGCTTTTAAAAGTGCGGCTTACTCGCGAGCGAGGGAATATGCTCAAACAGGCTCTATATTTGAAATGCCAGCGCCGGATGAGCGATACGACACCGAGAGAGGTGAGCTGGCCCGTGAGCTTGCTGTGCAAGAAGGGCTTCCATATGGAATGGGTACGTTGGCGGGTTTGTTATGTGTCTTTGAATCTTGTGATCAGCCATTCGGTCTGGCACAACAGCACCTTGGCGAAAAAGCTTTGCATTTTTTGCAGCAGGCCTGTCCCTCTCATGATAAAACCACAGGTGATGAATTCAAAGATTTCAGTGTAAAAGTAGCGCATTACGCACAGGCAAGCCCTCTTGCTCAAACAGCTGTTATACTGGATTTATTAGCAATGGTGTACATTGATAAACCTGATCGCATATTTATGGCGTGGTGGGATCAGCCTGTAATAGCGATGCAGGCAGGTGATTCAAAAATTAGAGAGCGTCTAATTAGCGCTTTGATACCTTAATAAGAGCGAAATACATGGGCAAATATAGTATCGATAACAAGGCAGCTGAATATTTACAAACCTATGCTGCTTTTGAGGAACAGCTTGCAACATGGGATCACCTATTTGGCGGCACAGCATTTGATAAAATTTTGGAAGAAATAAGTGATCTTGTAGAATCAGCTTATGAGATAAATCAAGAAGCTGGCTTACTTCCCGAAAATGATACTTTTAGTGATGCTGAAAAATTCGCTTTACTGGTGCGTTTTGATCCAAGAGGATTGACGGTAGCGGGTCTTAAAGACGTTCCTAAGAAACTGAAAAAAGAGTTTCAAATGTCAGAAGAGGACTTTCAGGTCTGGATGAAAGAAGAGCGTGAAGCATTGGAAACTGCTTTTGTTGACATGGATGACTTGATTGACTCAATTGATGGCTGTTTTCGAACACCTGAAGTGTTAGAAGAGTTAACTCATATTTTTACTGAAGCATTAGATCCAGATGACGCTTATTATAAGGTGCTTAATCAGTTTGCTATTAATCTTGTTGTAAATTGGGAAGACTTCTCGGGCAATGCAAAATCATTAGTAAGCTTGGCTTTAGATATCAATGAAGACACTGACCGCGCAGCCTTACCAGCAATGTTGTATGATCCTTAATAAAGATAGTTTGGATGTTGGTAATATTTATCCAGGTAAGTATAAAAAATTTATTTTGCTTTTATTATACTGAAAATGGCTGCTTGAATTGTCTTTTTAGTGATGCCAAGGTAATCCAGGGTTTCAATAAATCTATCTTGGTTTTCATAACCTTTTATCTTCTTTTTGTGTCTTTCAGCCGCAATGTCAATTAATACAATTATATCAGATGCCTTTTTTTGATTCCTTTTTTTATATTCTGAAGGGAGTTTTTTTGATTGTATATAAAACTCTTTGCTTTCCTCGTTTCGCTCGTCGTAACTAACCTCCAATAGGTTTAGGTTTAAGGGGGGATTTAGGTGCTTTAATATTATTTTGGGGGTATATATAAATGATTGATTTGATAGTTGTTTTACGTTGCTCCAGCGTTCTTTGAGAAGAGTTCTTATATATTTTTCAGTCAGATTGTTCTTAGAAATATTTCGCTCTTTGAGCTTATCAATAAAGTGGTGGTAAGCTGCATTAATATCTATTATCAAGCTATTTGACCACTTGTCTATTTCATAATCACCTACGTCTTTAAAATCTATCTTGTGTGAGTTGCTAATATGCTTTTTTAAATTTTCTAAATCATTGGTAGTAATGAAAATTTCTTTTAGACTTAATTCGGTGTTATGCGCACATTTCTCTTCGAAGAAAAACTCCTGGTTTAAGTAACTCAGCGAAGCTGAAACCATTTTACTAATTACTTTTAAAGTTTTAGCCTCTTTTGATTCAAATTTGTATTGTTGGAAAGCCCTATTGTTTGCCAACTCCTGCGGGTTTTCAGACATCGCAAATTCACTCTTCCCGTCAGTACTGACCATTTCATATGGCTCACTAGACTTCCAGTTTAGTGAGTAGAGTATTTTTTCATTATTTTTAAGGTGTGGAATGAACCCATCAGTATCTTTCACTGAGATATTTAAAGGATTATCTTGATAATTTTTACTTGAAAGATCGACTGCTCTGCTTTTGTGCCTTATGCCAACATTAAAAGAGTGTTTAGGCTGTATTATTAGATAAATGCTGTTGTGCTCCACAGCTTCTATAAGTTGATCAAACTTTAAACCTAGTAAGTCAGTGACTTTGTCCAATGAAACAATTTTCTTACCATGATTTCTGGGGTCAAGCATTATTAATTTCCATTTTTAATGTATTGGGTATGTGAAAATGATACTAAATTTTGACCGATACCCATTGGAGATATAATCAGTATCTACGAAACTGAAGGCTGTTGAGCGGATTTGCCTTTGAAGTTTCTAAAATAGTAGCTGGCTAGCTTTGCTCTAAGCAGTTATCCCTTATCACAATAATGGGCTAGCACCTGCTCGGCATTTTCCCTGAGGGTATCTCGCCAGGAAATTGGTGCAATCACCTTTACATTGGCACCCATGCCCATCAACCACCAGAGTGTTTGCTGGTCATTGGGTACAATTGCCGTTAGGTAGTAAAGCTTGTTTTCTACAAGTGGCTCAATTTTCTGTGACTTAGCTAGTGGAGTCTCTTGCAGCAGCCACGCTACCGGGTGAGTTATTTCAGCTTCAAGCTTCACGTTAACTTCACCTTGCTTATATCCAAAGGCTCCGCCCTGGATATAAGCATCAATATCAAAGCCTTCTTTAGCTTGCCAGGCGACATTACTCACCTTTGCCCGTTTTATTCGGTGCAACGCGAACTGACGTAGGTCGTCAAAGCCTTCCACCTGCGCCAGCAAGTAAGTCACGCTATGGCGGCTTACAATCCCTTGAGGATGCAGTGTCAGGTCTTTTTCGCTCTCAGTCGTGCGGGATAGGTAAGTGACCTCAATGGTTTTTTGTTCTAACAATGCCTGCGAGACAGTCTGCCAGGTGTCTTCTTCCAGCTCCGCTGGAATCAACGCTTTGCCATTGGGGATCGCCCGGACCTTTTGCGCCCACTGGCTTAAGCCGTTCGTGCTTAGATCATCCAGTAAACGCCTTGCATCGGTAAACTGAGGGGATAGCTGACTTACCACTACAGGCGGTAATAGCCCAGTTAAGTACTCTTCAGCCAGTACCAGGGTTAAAGCGCTAGGCACATCCAGCGCAGGCAGGTGGCATTGAAAGTCTCGATCAAAGTACCAACGATAGGGCTTCTGGGCATCATCGCAAATAAGCGGAAAATGAAGCGACAGGCGATCACGCAGGTCACGTTGCAGTGAGCGTGTATCAATATAAAACCCCCTTTCTTCCAGCTTTTCCTTCAGCGCCGTAGTGGAGGTGCGCCCTGGCGCACGTGGTATTAGCTGTAATAGGGCCAGGTAACGAAAAAGCGTGTCACGAAAATCCGACATTGGGTGTCATGCTCTGAATTAGAAGAAAGGGATATGCAGTTTAACGAGCTAAGCAAAATTCAGCCACCATAGAAGGCAGGGCGGGTGACGCCTGGGCAGCCAAATGTGCCCGGCGCCGCCATAATCCAATCAGTCCTTGGTTTGGCATTATATCGGGCGCATGTGCCCAAAGGGCGGCAGGATGCACATCGGGTGATGTCTCATCCTGGGGTCGCGGATGACCTGAAAGCCACTGATATACCTCCATCGCACTTCGCCCAAAATATGTAGGAAATAGCAGGGCTTGAAAGGGCAGCGATATACCTAGTGTTAGCAACATGCTGTTGACCTCGTGATCACACGCAAGGTGCCAACGGTGGGGGTATGCCACCAGTGGGGCAGTTAGGTGGCCAGCAACACAATGCCAAATCAAATGTGCCTGCAAAAATATACGTTCTTCATCGTTTAGCGTTGCGCTGAAGGCTGGGCAGAAATATAGCTTCCGTCCGTCAGTACTCGCGTTAACCGTATTTTGAGGAAGTACAGGCGTCAGTTCTAGAAACTGGCTCAGCAATCCCATCACCGGCAGTGTTGCTTCCCAACGGTTACGATCTTCCTGCCACTTGGCAAGCTCCTGCTGCGCCTGTGGGGTTATGGTGGTTAAAGGTTGAAGTTCGTAAGTCGCTGTCATCGTGCTGCCTCCCTGAGTATCGATAGAAGCAGGTTAAATTTAAGTTGCGAC
>OFEU01000889.1_pt1 | contig 10250 bp, 7 predicted proteins | sample 1521221 | NCBI WGS metagenome assembly OFEU01 (sample SAMN03766357, study PRJEB24113) | microbial mat metagenome | isolation source: enrichment culture HLUCC-O from microbial mat sample contains cyanobacterium... | reverse complement strand
TCTGGACTCGGGCAAACCGCCAGGGCGGCCTCCCACGGAGAGGCACTCGAGGGCCGCCAGTTCCTGGAGCTCGATTCCCACGTACGCACCGGGATGCGGCACAAGATATCGACGCCGGGAGGGCCTCGAACCGATATCTGGAGGCCTGATCAGGCGCCCGGAAATTTCTGGATGGGACATCCCGGGCGGGATGAGCGCCTTCGAGGGCCGGATCGGGATTTTTCAGAATCCCCGTGACGTCCCCGACGGGGAAAAGTTGCAAGGAAAAATCCCTGGTCGCGACGCCTGGGAAAATCCCCGGATCCCGCCAGGAGCGCAAGCGCGTGACGCGCGTGAATCCTCTCGGTGAACGGCCGCTCGTCGGCGATTTTCCCCGCTCAGACGCGCTTGGAAGGGCGAATCAGTGGCGTGGGAGCACACCTCCCCGGACACGAGTGAGTCGCCTCACCCACGCCTCATGGGCAGGGCGTAGGCTGGTTCACCAGCCGCACGGGCGCTTGGAGCCACCTCGTCCTCTACCCTGTGGGCCCACACGAAACCTTGGCCGGGGATCTCGTCGTAGATGTCGAACGGCAGATGCGCCCTCGGCTGCCATCGGCGCCCGAATTCGATGGCGCATGCGTTCGGGGCCGCCGGGAAGACAGACAGACGCGCGTCGGAGCCGTGGAGCCGCCGGATTTCGTCGAAGGCAGTGCCGACGAGATCGCGGTAGCCGCTGAGATCGGCCTCGTTCCGGAGAACGTTGGCGCCAAGGCGATCGCTTCTGATCTCCCAGATCGATGCATCCGGGCCGAGGACAGAACGGACGCGCCTATCGTCGATGGCGGCCGTCACAGAGAGCTTCAACGCGACCGTCTTCGGGCCGGGTGCGCCGCGCACCAGCTCGAAGCGGAGGGGGTCTTCTGCGTCGTTCGGCCAGGACCAGGCAGGGATGGGTTCTCGGTGTCGTTGAAACACACGGGCAGGGGAGATGTCGGAGATTAGGCGCCCGAGCTCGATGAGGAGGGGCTGCGGGGCGAGGCCAAAGACAGACAGGTGCTGGATCCGACCCGCCTCGAACCCCCAGTGGATCTCCTGATCATAGGCCTGCCGGAGGCGGCGGAGCTCTGTCTCGTAATAGCCCGGATCCGTTTCGCGATGGCGCATCCCACGGATCTTGGCCTCGCTCGGCTTGATGTCCGCCAGGGCGTGCATTTCGACGGCGGCGTCCATGCAGTCTTCGAACGGAATGGCTGTCTCGTTCGGGCCAATCGGCGCGCTGACCTGCAGCATGTGTGTCGCAATTGACCGTGGCATGAGCATCCTGCGCACATGGTCTTCCTGCTGGCGTTTCATCTCGAGGAGGTCGCTCACAGGGTAGGCATCACGGGTGCTGGGGTGATCGACAGCCTTGTGGTGGTCGTCACAGAGCAGCATCAGGTTCTCGGGCGCGTTCAGCCGGTCGGACGACATGTTCGGGTCGCCGCGCGCGCCGTCGGGAGACGACGCAACGATATGGGCGATGTAGCCCTTGCTCTGGGTGGCGTGCCCCGCGATCAGGTCGTGGTCGAGCTCGCGCCCGCAATGGCGAAACTGGCAGCGGCCGGCGGCGCGTCCCCAGATAACCATCTTGATATGCGGTTTGACCTCAGGCGCGCGCGGCATCGGGCCGTTCCCCTCTCATGGCCTGGAGCTCCGCCCGAGATGCGGGCCCTGGTGCACTTGCGCGCGACCAGACCCCCGTGGCGTGCCAGAGCTCGTAGGCGTGCAGCCACTCGGAGGCCCACGGGATCGTCGTGTCGGCAATCAGCATGTGCGGCCCCCACTCTCCCTCTTCGGGGTCGAAGAGGCACAGCGCCGAGTCTCGCGGGTCGGCCTCGTCGAAGATCAGGTGTGGGATATCGTCGAAGGTTTCATTCTCCCTCGGCTCGATCTGAGGCTCCAGAACGAAGACGAGCGGGGGAAGAGCGCCAGCGATGCTCCAGTGGACGAAGACGTGGTAGGGCCTCTGGAAGCCGCGCAGTGGCCCCAGCCAGGCGAGAGCGCCGGGCCCCGCAGGTCGCGGTTGCAGGTTGGGCCACCGCATGTCCATGCGCCTGAGCTGCGTGGTCAGGGGCTTCGCGCGCGGTGTCTTCATCATGTCCCCAGCTTGCCGGGATGGAAATGGTGAGGCTTTGCCACGGAAACCTTTGAGCCCGCATTCCCCAAGTGAGCCGCTGATTTCGCTGTCTGGACCTTGGCGTTTTCTGTACAAATCAGGATGTTGATAGCTGTGAGAGGCGCGTTTCATGGATCACCCGGAGGGTGCGGGTTCGCAGCGGGCAGATCGGGTCGATTTCGACCGTCGCGTGCGGCTGGAGTTCCGGGGTGCGCAGCTCAGTTCGGATGGCGGCCTGCTGGTGATGCGCGAGCTCGATGACGCGCTGGGGCTGTCGGACCTCGCCTCGGTCACGCTGCGTGACACGCGACGTGGCAAGAACACCGTCCACCGGCTCGACGGGCTTTTCCGGCAATCGGTGTTCGGGCGTCTGGCCGGATACGAGGACGTCAACGATGCTGACCGCCTCGCGCTCGACCCGGTGATGCGTCAGGTTGTCGGCGGCCGGGCGGTCGATGCGCAGGCGGCCTCGGCCTCACAGATGGGGCGGTTCGAGACCGAGACGCTGGCCTTGCCCGAGAACCGGGCGGCGCTCGCCGACCTGAACGGCCAATGGATCGACCGGTTCCATGACCGAAACGGGCTGAAGTATGTCGTGCTGGACATGGACAGCTCGGTCAGTCCCACCCATGGCGATCAGGAGGGCGCGGCCTGGAATGGGCATTTCGATTGCACCTGCTATCACCCCAACTTCCTGTTCAACCAGTTCGGCATGCTGGAGCGCTGCGCCCTGCGCCATGGCAATGTCCACAGCGCCGATGGCTGGCGGGACGTTCTCGACCCCGTCATCGCGCGCTACGCGGAGCGCGACCTTGGCGGTCGGTTCTTCCGGGCCGATGCCGCCTACGCGATCCCGACGATCTATGAGCGGCTGGAAGAAGCCCGGTTCTTCTACGCCATCCGGCTGCCTGGCAACAACGTCCTGCGCGAGAAGATCGCGCATCGGCTGACGCGGCCTGTAGGGCGACCTTCGCGGACCAAGGTCAAACGGTTCTTCGAGGACTTCGAGTATCAGGCGGCGTCCTGGGACAAGCCGCGCCGCGTCATCGCCAAGATCGAATGGCATCCGGGCGAGCTGTTCCCCAAAGTCGGCTTCATCGTCACCAACCTGCCGATGGAGCCAGACTGGGTGGTTCGGTTCTACAACCAGCGCGGCACCGCAGAGCAGCACATCAAGGAAGGCAAATATGCCTTTCGCTGGACGCGGCTGTCATGCCGGAAGTTCCGCGACAACGAGGTGCGGCTGCAACTGCACGCGCTGGCCTACAACCTGGCAACCTTCCTGCGCTGCATCGAACTGCCCGAGGCCATGGCGGACTGGTCGTTGACCAGCCTGCAACTCAAGCTGATCAAGATCGGCGCTCGCGTCGTCCGCCACGCCCGCGCCATTACCTTCCAGTTGGCCGAGGTCGCCGTCACCGGTCCGATGGTGCGGGCCGTCCTTGCCGCCATCCGCCGTCTTCGAACGCCTCCGTCATGCGCATGACCACGATCCATGCCCAAGCTGAACGAAAGCGGCAGGACAGGTCCGTCTGCCGCGCGGAAAAGCGGCTCTGCCGGGCCAGAATGCTGCGGGTTCGAGGCTTGATCCACCCGACTTCGGTCGTTTGCGCGACGACAGACACCGCTCAAGGCGAAAAATGCTTGTTCAGCTGGCGCCATCAGGCGATCTTGGCGTCAAGCGGCAGGCCACTTGGGGAATGTCGGCGTACTTCCTCGAGAAGCCGCGCGAGACTTGCCCGTGCGTCTTGAAGCAGTCTCCGGGTACCGCCGGGTGTTGAGGCTCCATCGAGGTGCGCCTGAAGAAGCGCGATGATTTCCTCGATCGCGTCTGCGTTACCCACGAGCTCGAAAAGATCCTCGAGGCTGCCGATCTCATCGTCCATATAGTTGGCGAGACGGTGAAGCGCCGCCTCGGCACGACCTGCGCCCTGCGCGGACAACGCTGGGAGGAATGGAGAGGGAGAGTTCACAAGATACTCCTGAACCAGTTTTTCCGGGGCTCTCAGCCCGACTGTCGCGTCGGATTGGACGGCATTGTGCCGCCGCGACGGTCAAGAATGGTTCTCGGCAGGGTCTCGCGCAGCTGCGGTCGAAGAGGAGATTGGCCGGTCCAGCGACACACGAAGAAAAAATTGCGCCGCGGCAGACGAAGAAATGTGGGAGCTTCAGGGTTGGAAGCGGTCAGGACGCCGGCGGTGTCTCCTCGCGTCCGGAGCGGATCGGTCCGATCCTCGGCGGCAGGAGATCTCCGCGCCGGAATCCCGGCCTGTCGTGCAGCGCGTCGAGCGCCGCGATCTTGCGCGCGAAGGTGAGGGCGAGATCGGCGCGGCCGTGGGGCGGGTGGTGGATCGTGGACCGGAGAGTTCGGTCGATGTCCTGCGCCCAATCGCGGGTGAGCTGCCACGGCTCGAGACCATACGGGCCCGCATGGTGGAGGAGCCTTGGGACCGGCGTGGATTTGCGGGGTATCCCGGCCTGCGCGACGGCGCCCTGCAGCGCGCGCCAGGCGTCCGTCCAGGGCAGCGACAGGTGGTCTTTCAACGAGGCGAGCAACCTTTTCTCGGTGTTTGTCAGGTCGAGGTCCGGATCGTAGGCGTCGAGAAGAACCGCCAATGATGCGTCGGCAGACAGGTCTCCGGCGACAGCCGCGCGGAGTGCACAGGTGGCGGACTGGACGGCGCGGCGGTTCGATGGCGCCGCGCCGAGCATGCCGAGTGCTGTGTCGAGGTCGTGGAGCAGGCATTCCGGCAGCGGCGCATGGCTTCGGCGCTTGTCCGCAAGGGGCCTGAACGCCATCGACATCGAGTCCGTCGACCCTGCGTAACGGTTCCAGAGGCGGATCGCGTCGCGGAACCGTACGAAGTCCTTGGGGGCGCACTCCTTCTCAAGGGTGTCGATCCACGCCTGGGTTAGATCGGACGGTGATTTCCCTTCGGCCTCCGCGCGTGTGCGCAGGACAGACAACAGGCTGACGTCCGGCCGCGTGGCACCCCGCCGGCGCAGTTCGGCATAGAGCGCCGCCCAGGCCTTTTTCTCTGGGGGCGTCGCCGGACGAGACGGTTTCGGGCGTCGCTTCATCCGGCGTACACTGGTCGGCTCGGGAGGAAGAAGGCACGCTGGGACATGACCGCGAAGAGCGTCGAGCTGCTCGCAGCCCCGGCGCGCGTAACTCCGCATCGTTGACGTTGCGTAGCTGTCCACCAGATCCTGCGCCAGCCCCGGCGTGATGTCGTGCGGGCGGAGCCCCCTCGCTGACGCTACCTGAGCGATCGTCCACAGGTGATCCGTTTCGGAGCCCGCATGCCTGCCAGCCCGCTTCACCTGATCCCAGCCCACGTCGACAGGGGAGAGGCGCGGATCCGCGTGGCCGCTTTCCGCGACTGCCGCGCAAACGCTCTGTACGTAGAGCCCGAGGCACTTCACGGGCGGGACACCGACCGAGGCCGGGTCCGGCAGTTGCATGGCCGCCGCTCCCAAATCATTGGGTGTGTCGGTTGCGCCGTCGCAGAGCCCGGCGGCAACGGCGACGGCATTCACATACGCGATGGCACGAGCCTTGTGCGGGTCGGACGCGGCGTGCAGGGCCGCGACATCCGGCGCCATCGGCGCCCGCGCAGCATGATCGCGCAGCGCCGGGAGGGGCGCCGGCCGTACAGCCGGCAACAAACCCGCGGCCTGCGCGAGAGGGCTGTCGTAAGCCCGACGGAGGGCGTGGACCGCCGACCGCAGCGCCAGACGGGCCTTCTCATCCTCCGCAACGTCCGCCTCCGCGCGGCGCAGAAGTTCGTCCGTGACCGCCGAAGGGGGCACCCCGGGAAGGGTGCGCTCGAGTCCGCGCAGCGAAACGTCGTTCTCGCGACCCTCAATGCGGAGCGCCCGGGCGAGCGAGGCCCAGGGATCGCCGTCGACATCCCCCGGGCAGGCGCGCATCTGCAGGTCCAGCAGCGTCTTGCGCCAGCGGAAATACGAACCCGGATTCTCCGGCCCGGGCGGTCGCGGCGGCAGGGCTCGCGCGAGGTCCGGCGGGGCGTAGTCGAGCAGGAAAACCGGCAGCTCCACGCGCTGAGCGAAGGCCTCGATCGCGAGGCGGGCGGCGGCGCCCTGCTCTTGGGGCAGGATTTCCCCGCGCCCCAGGGCCGTATGAATGTCGGACAGCCTCATTTTGCTGGATCCCCTGAATCGTTGTTCCCGAAACGAAGCCTGGTCGACTCGAGCGCCGCCAAAGCGGCGCTCCGCCGGGCGGCCTCGCCGCGGCGCGCGGAGACATCCTGCTGCACGGTGTCCGTGGCGGCGGTCCGTGTCGCGCCGGCGTCGTATTTCGCGGCGATGCGCTCGCTCCTCTGGTGCGCCATCGCCATCGCGTCGCGCGCGCCCCGCAGCCCCCGGCGGCGCGCCTGGTCGGTGTGCAGCATGGTGCGCGTCGTCGTGAACGAGGTGCCGGCGAACTCCTTGAACAGCCTCGGGATGTACTGGCGTCCGGGGCGGCTGCCGTCGTGGTGCCGGATCAGGCGCGTCCCCTGGGCGAGCGCGCGCTCCCGCAATGCCGGCAGGTGTCGGGGCGCGTCGTCGCCGAGCAGGACGAGATCGATATACCGCCCGAATCCAGGGATCAGCCGGCACGTGAAACGCTCGGGATTGACCGCGTCGGTCTTCTGGATCGCGGTGTCGATCTCCCAGGCATCGTCGCGCCAGAACAGCGTCTTGCCGATCACCAGGTCGGCGGAGGCGTTGCGCAGCGGCACGATGGAGAACAGGCCGAGCACGCACGCGCCGTTGCGGAGCCTGTGCCGATGGCGCGTGTCCGGCTCGCGCGCCGCGCGCTCCAGAAGCGCTTCGGCGGTGTCGAGCACCGACTGGGTGGTATTCCCGGTCTCGAGCAGCGCGGCGAATTTCTTCGGAACCTGCAGCTTTTCCCGCTTCGCGTAGGTGGCCACCGCGGTGCCGAGAGGTGCCACGATGTTCTCCGGGGCCCCGGTGTAGCGGGCGAACCGGTGCAGCTCCTCCGCCGTGGCGCGCATTGTCGCCCATCGCAGCCCGCCAGGGCGCGCCGCGAGCCGCGCGTGCAGGTCAGAGAGATACCGGTCGACACTCTCCTGCGCCAGCGAGACCGGCAGCCCGGCCTGCCTGGCCGACCAGGCGAGCTGGCAGAGCTTCTGGACCTGCCGCTCCAGAATGGCACGTGCGGGCGCGGCGGCGGCGACGCCGGGCCGGCCATGTCCCGCCGCGCAAAGGGCCGCGCGCCAGGGTTCCGGCAGCTCCCACGGTTGGACCGAGACCGCCCGCCTGCGCACCCGGCCCTCCGGCCTGGCACACGGATCCCAGCGCGCGGGCGGGTCCGCCTTCGGCGCCGGGCCCGTCACCCGTCGATGTGCCGGGGCGTCCTCTGCCTCGGCCGCTGGCGCCCCGGCCGAGGCGGGTGCAGCCGCGGTGCGCTCCGTCAGTCGCGCCCGCGCCGTGGCGATCGTCGCGGCCATCTCCGGCACGAGCAGATCGAAGGCCTGCCCCAGCGCCGCGAGACGGGCCGCCGGGTCGGCATCCTGTGCGACGAATTGCACGAGGTCGGCGGCGTCGGGCGCGGGGGTGCCTGTTTCCCGGATCCAATCGAAGAAGGCATCGGCCGCGCGCAGCGCCTCGAGCGGAAGCGCAGCGAGGTCGAGGTGCTGGAAATGCGCCCAGACGGGCTTGGCGAGAATGCGCGCGCGGTTCATCCCGTCGCCCTCCGCGGCCGCGCGGGGCGGCCCTTGCGCCGCGCCTGTGCCCGGCCGCGGCGCGCGGCGGCCTCGGCCCGCCGGCCCGCGACATCGGTCTGGACGCGGGCCTGGCCCTTGTCGCGGTCGAGGAAGGCGTAGAAGCTCAGCAGCGTCTCCGTCGTCGTGTGGCCCATGACCACGGCGAGCTCGCGCGGCGTCGCGGTTCCGTATTCGAGCGCGAGGGTGACGTAGCCATGCCGGAAATGATGGCTCGTCATCGGCAACCCGATTTCAGCCGAGGCGTCGGCAAGCCAGAGGTCGAACGTGCCTTTGGGCAGGCCTGCGTCCGGCGCCGCCTGCGGGAGCACCGGTGGGAACAGGCACTCGCTGTGCGCGGCGCCGGGAAAGAGCGGGCGAATGTTCTTGAGGTAGAACTTCAGGATCTCCGGCGCCCGGTCCGTCTCTGCCAGGGCGCGGAGCGTGAGCGGCGGCAGCTCCTCCCCCGCGGCCGCGAGCGCCTCGCCGTTCTTGAGCTCCTCGTTCGGAAGCTTGATGACGGCATGGGGATCGGGCCCGGCAAGATGATCGAAGAAGGTCTTCCGCGGGCCGGTATGCCGCAGCCCGAGCATGTTCGTGCGCCGATACGGCGCCCCTTCCAGCGCGATGGCGGTATAGGCCGCGAGCAGGCCGAACCGCCGGGCGCGCCGCAGCAGGCGTTTGGCGAGCGACCGACGCTTGCGCGGCAGCGCCGCCATCGCCGCTGGGTCCGAGAGACGGGCGAGATCGAGCCCGTTCTCCTTCGCCTCGGCGAGGGCCGCGAGCGCCCGCGCATAGTATTCGAGGTGCTGCGTCTCGAAGAGATCGGAGCGCGCGCGGTCGTTGACGAGGGCGCGGCACCAGGCTTGCCCGCGCTTTCCCATGACTTTCGCCTTCCCGCGCGTGAAGATCGCCTTGTGCTTTTTGGCCATTTCGAGAAGTCGCTCGACATGTGCGGCTGTATCGGCGTCCTCGGCGCCGGCATTGCAGTCCAGCGCCTTCGCGAGGTAGCCCACGTACTTGACGTAGCTCGTCGGCTCCAGGGACTCGTCCTCGACCCAGGCGGCGAACGCGTCCTCGATCAGCGCCTCTTCGAACAGTGGAAGGAGCCCGTTTGCCCGGGTCACATCGGTGCCGCGCAGGGCAAGCGTGGCGACATAATTGCGCAGTGCCGCGCGCATGCAATCGTGCGTCGACGGGCTGAGGCCGTGGCAGGCGGTGACGATCCAGGACTGGACCTCGGCCTCGAGATGGGCGGGGATCACGATCTCGCGGGCCTTGCCGCGCGGCAGGACCACCTCTCCTTCGGGGAGGTGGTCGCGCAGGCCGGGCGTTCCGGCGAGGCCGTTGAGACCGGCGAGGCCCTTGCAGATATTCTTCCGGATCTTCTGCGTCTCCGCCGCGTCGAGAAGGCGCGCGACGGCGTCCGGATCGACGAGATCCCGAGGATCGATGCCAAGCTGTCGCGCCCGGTCCACCAGCTGTGCCAGCCCGCCGATCTGCGCGTCGATCACGAGGCCGACATCGCGCAGGATCCGGAGCTGATCGAGCAGGGCCGCCCAGGCATCCTCCCGCGCCCGACGGTCGGCGCAGGCCTGCGCCCGGCCCGTCGCGCGTTCGATCAGGCGCTTCCCGGCCGCGCGGTACTGCTTGTAGGTCGTATCGGACAGTCCCGCCTCGGCGACCTTCCGGGCGACGTCCGGCGTCCGGGTCCCGAGTTTCGGCACTCTGGTCTCGTACTCTGCTGGGTCGAGCGGGAACGCGGCGAATGCCGGACCGTCGATATCGTGGACTTCGAAGGCCCTCCGCGCTTTCCGCAGATCTTCGTTGGGATCGGGGAAATGGCCGGCGTCAATGGCCGCGGCCAGCGCGCCCATGGTCTTTAAGGGGGGCGCCTCGGGAGATGCAGGTGACTTCGGCATGAAACGGCGTTCCGGAACGGATTTCGGGTCGGCAGAGGGGAGATTGGCCATTACGAGGGAGGCCGAAACGAAAAGTCGTGATCTTTCCCGAACCGAAAGAAGCCGACTGATCGTTACGCCGGTCATTACGGCGGAGCCTGGCCATTACGAGCCCCGGATCCGGCGACGATGTCCTCGAACACGTTACGCCCGGCCGGCTCCCGCACCGGTTCGGCGACCGGCTCTGGCGCGATCGCGAGGGCCGCGAGCGGGTCGGGGTCGCCGGCCAGAAGCGCCTCGATCTGGGCGGGCAGCCAGCGCCGCCCGCGCACCTCCGCGGCGTCGCACGACAGCTGGACCGGCATCGGGAACCCGGGGATCGGCGCAGCCCCCCGCGCATGCCGGCCGAGCGTCGACACACCGAGCCCCGTCACTCGGCTGACCCAGGATACGGTTTTCAGCGGGTTGAGCAGGAGCCGGACA
>OFEU01000887.1_pt1 | contig 10276 bp, 15 predicted proteins | sample 1521221 | NCBI WGS metagenome assembly OFEU01 (sample SAMN03766357, study PRJEB24113) | microbial mat metagenome | isolation source: enrichment culture HLUCC-O from microbial mat sample contains cyanobacterium... | reverse complement strand
TTTCCCTACGGTGCTAAATCGATCGGTACTCGCTGGCGAGCCGCGACGGCTGCTAAGCGTATTGATGACCTCCGCTTTCACGACCTTCGCCATGAGGGCACGTCGCGATTGTTTGAGGCAGGTTATGAGATCGTTGAAGTGCAGCAGTTCACGCTGCACGAAAGCTGGGATGTGCTGAAACGGTACACGCATTTAAGGCCGGAAACGCTGACACTTCGTTAACCTTATACCGTTATCATGGGTTGGGCATAACCGCCTAAAAGGCGGCTTACTTAGTCAGGGCAGCCATTGCGTTCGCACTTCCTAACCTGGGCGCGGCAGTCATCCAGCTTTCCCTGTAGCTCCTTGATACGCCTTACCAAAACATCCTCTGGCGGCATTTGGTTACTTTCCATGGCGCGTATCGAGGCGCTCAAGCGTTTGATCTCTTCTGGGTAGAGCGCGCGCTGGCTAGCGGCCTCGATTAGCCGCTCGATATTCCTGTCCATGTCAGGTTTCCTCCTTATGGGAGTGGGAAAGGTTAAAGTGTGAGGCTTTAGTGAGCTTATCAGTCGCTTGCTGCTCATCAAGGGATTGGGTCGGGATACCCAATACGTTATTTATCTGACGTAGCTGGCAATGCAGCGTGTAGCGTTCATGAGCACCTTGGGCCTGATCCAACTGGCGAGCGCATGAACGGCTTTGTTCCTGCAAAATCAACAGATAGCGAAACTTGGGCGTATCGCCAATCTCTGCCCGCACCTCCTCTAATGGGCGCACGCTGTCCGCCTGCTGTTGCAACAGCTCAATCGCCTGGCGTTCGCGCTGGATGAAGTAGCGGCGCACGCGGCGACCCATGGCGTTGTTTTCGATCATGGCCAGCTCTTTGGCCATATCAAGGGTGAGGTGGTAATCGGCCAATTGTTGTGCCCTGGCTTTTGCGCTCCCCGGATTTGGGGAGCTCAATTTTTTCACAGTGATGTAGTCCTCAGCCCCGATAAAACCGTATTGCTCGATGCGGTCTTTGATCCATGTCGAGAAATCACGCCCCACTTCCAGGAAGGCATGCAGATCACGGGCATTGCAAAGCAATTGCTGACTGTCGGATTGAAAAACGGGAATCAACTGACTGCTCATGTGTGTCTCCGTGGGTAGTGGGGTAGGAATCCAGAAGGCGATTGGCGGCCGAGTACGTAAAGATCGAAGCAGAAATCGGGAAAGGTTAAACGTCGATAATCTAACCGGCCAGAACTAAGCCGGCGATCTCTCACTCATTCACCATCTTCCACTGCTCTCTCGCCTCAGCTCGTTTTTCATCGATGTACTGTGCCAGATCGATTGCGCTGACCAGCCAGGGGCTTTTTTGTGAGTCGCCGGCGCGGTAGGCGGGTACCGGCAAGGCTTGTGCACCGGCCCGAAAGCCTGCGGTTCTCGGTGTTATACCGAAGAAGCGCGGGGCTACTTCTTCCAGCGGTAGCTCGGTGCGGCCGTCAAACTCGGCAAGTAGGCCAAAATAGGTGTTCATTATTTCCCCTTTTAATTAGATAGTTGTAAATCCAAGTGATTAATTTTTGGTCCTTATTCCACCACTACTGCGGACTTAGGATTAGATGTCGCGACTGTGGTAGCGTAAAGGCTCACAACAAAGGCACGGAGTTCGACCATGACTAATCAAGGTAATGGCGGTGGAAGCAAATCTGGCCCCACGTCACCCCCACCGCGTGAATATCGTGATCACGTACCAATACGGAGAGCACCGCCGCCACCTCCTCCCGGTAAGCCTTAATCCCGGAGGTTGTTTATGAACACTGAACGTAATGAACGCGAGTTTGCCCTCTATACGTCCTACAACGTTGAGAAGCTGACCGAAACGTTTAATGCTAGGGCCGATCGGCTGTGCACCTTCTTGCTGATTCTTTTGGGCTCGGCTGTGTTGGCGGATATCTTTAATACGACTGTTGTAGGTCTGATAGTCACATCGCTTGCAGCCATTCAGTTTGTTTATAGGTTTGGAGAAGCTGCTGGTAATGCAAGAACCCAGAAGCTTCGCTATGCCAGCTTGCTGGATCACAAACACAGCCTTGAAGATAAAGAGCTGGCTGATCGGCTGGATCGTATTCATGAGCATGACAGTCGGCCTTTGGCGAGCGTCGAAGCTATCGCTTTCAATAAAGCATGTTTGATGCGTGGGCAGGAGGCAGAGATGGCTCCACTTTCTGTCGCCGCTCGTATCGTCGCTCTGCTCGCAGGAGGGTACCCCTGCGAACCTGAGGCGCCGAAAAACAAGACACCAGACACAACTGAATGACTTAGCGCACATGCTTCCCCCGTTGTTCCCGAATGCCCTGGCACTCGATGCAGGTGGTGGCCCAGGGCAGGGCGTCGCGGCGGGCCTTGGGGATCTCTTGGCCGCAGTCTTCGCACTCCGGGTCTGGGTTGGGAATGCGCAGGGAGAGGCGGTTGCTTAAGGCGGCCTGCATGCGGCGTTCCATGAGGTCGGTGGCGATGTCGGCGTTGTCGGCCATGGTTATTGCTCCTCTTTTTCAATGGCGGCAAAGCGCTGCATGAGCTTGTTTCCACCTGGGGTGTATTCGTGGGGCTCGTCACTGGCGTAGAGACTCCACTCGATAACGGTTAGCGCGGCTTGCTGCAGGTCGCGGTCCAGCACCCGCAGGCGGGTGAGGTCCAGTGGCCAGGCGTAACTGTTGTAAACGGAAAGCAGAACGCGGCGGCAGTGGTGGCTTTGGCCACTGTCTTTCTGGGCCACCACGGCGAGGCGCTCCCAGGCATTCGAGCCTTCAAGGTCGAGCGTTTGGCGCTTCTGTTCGGCTTCGTCTTCGGCGGCGATCATCGCCGCCAGCGCTTCACGGTTGCGCTCACGCAGTCGCTGGGTGAGACGTGGCATTGTGGTTTCAGGGGTCATCACGGGCTCCTTTATGCTTGAAACACCCAGCACTTCACGCTGCCGCCGTTCAGGCGGACGCGGGAGTTCACGGTGCGGTTGGAATCGATAAATTTGCGGGTCTTGCTGGTCTTCAAATAGCGCTTCAGTTCGCGCACTTCCGGCGTGCGCAGCCGGTATTCGGCGCAGGTGCGCTCGAAGTCTTTAAGGTTGATGGCGATCAGGTCGCTGCCCTTGCCGTAGTGGTTGAGCATGGGCTCGTCGCGCAGGCCCTCGATGTAGTCGAAGGCTTCCCAGAATTCGGCGACCAGGGGATGGTCGGCGTTGATGGACTGCTGCCGCTCGCGGGCCATGGTCATGATGTGGCCGGTGGCCATGTCCAGGGTTTGCTGGTCGAACAGGTTCAAGCCGTCCGGCCCAAGGCACGCCACCAGAGCCATCAACTGGCCGTGGCACTTGGCGATGCGCAGCACCTTGATGTCCGGGTCGTCAGCCAGTTGGTCGGCGAACTGGCGGGCGCGTTGAGTCACCAGATCCAGCAGCGCGGCTTCGCGCTGGGCGACTTCCAGGGCGAACTGGCTAACGTGCTCGATCTCGGTACGCTCGAGCGCCTCGGCCATCAGCTTGGTGCTTTTGTTCTGGCCTTCCCGGGTAAAGTGCAGGTGGCAGATACGCGTCTGGATGGCTTCGCCAGCCTGCACGGGGGCGTTCTGACTGATCACGATGCTGCCGCGAAAGGGTGGCTCGTAGGTGTCGTTGCCGCTGTTCTTCACGCCACGGGCGCGTATCGAGCGGCCGTTAAAGGCGGTCTTGAGCTCGTCCCAGTCGAACTGCTTCTGCTTGGCACCGCCTTCCTGCTCGCGGTCGGACTCGATCAGCACCACCGGCAGGTTGCTCACCTGGGCGAAGTTGCGCGAACGGGCGGGCATGGTGGCCTTGCTGGGGTCGAAACCTTCATAGTCCCGGCGGCCGCACAGCTTCCAGAGAAACTCGATCAGGGTGGATTTACCCGCCCCGGCTTCGCCGACGATCTCCAAAAACGGGAAGCTGCCCATCTCGGCGCGGATCTGCTCGGCCAGCAGGCTGCCCAGCCAAAAGGCCAGGGCGACCACGCCCCGGGTGCCAAAGGCGCCCAGCAGCTGCTCTGTCCACTCATGCTGGAAGGCCTTGCGATCGTCATTGATATGCAGCGCGACTGACTGGCTGAGGGTTTTCAGTTGGCGGCGCGGGCCAAGCTCGAAAAAGTCTTCGCTGTTGATGGGGACCACCCGGCCACCGGCCACGGCGAGATCGCCGAACACATAGGCGCCGTGGTCCTTGCTGTAGCCGATGAAGTCGATGGTCTCGACGGTTTTGATGTTGCCGATCTGGTCCTGCAGCAGGCTATCCAGCTGTTGGCTCGTGCCTGTCCATACCGCGCCTGGGGCCACGCCCAGCAGGCGCTTTTTGTACTCGCTGGCACTGGCCAGCTGGCCGCCGCTGAAGGTGTTCTTGATCGGTGGGCGGCCGTCGGGGAATTCCACGCGGTAGTAATACCAACTCTCATCGGTGACCGCGTTGGCCTGGTAATACAGCGCCGTGGGGTAACAAGTACAGATGCGCTTCACGCTGCCGGATTGCTCCAGGGCGGCATCGCGCATGGCCGGGTCGAGCTGTTGCTGGTCTTCACCGTCCAGCCCATCGGCGCGCAGGGCGCGGTCGAAGGCGTCCATGTCCAGCTTCCACCACCACAGCTGGCGTTTGAACTCGAACCAGAACTCCCGCTGCTCGCGGCGCTTGTATATCAACAGCGCCTTGGCCATGGCGGTGGGCGCTAACAGCAGGTCGCCGTGGTAGCGGTAGGTTTCCTGGTCCTTCTCGGTCAGCTCGCTGCGCTGGTGGGCATCGTTCCAGTCATGCTCGCCACCGGGGATCTGCGCGGCCTTGCACTCCCATCCGGCGGCCCGAGCACGCCTTACGTGCTTGAGCGTGGCGTTGTGACCTGCTCGGTTGTTATCCAGGGCCCACACCAGGGTGGGGCGGCTGGTACCGGCGTTATGGGCGGCGTCTGCGAGTGCTTTCAGGGCTTCATCGGGGTAGTTACCGCAGCTCATGGCGGACACAGCCGCGATGCCATGGTGGTAAAGCGCAATGGCATCAAAAATGCCTTCCACCACCCAAACCTCGCCAGCGGCAACCAGGTCGCTCAGCGTCAGCGCCGGCGGGCACCACCACTGGCCTTTATAGCGGCCGACGAAGTTGGCTTTTTGCTTGCCGAAGCGCTCCGGGTTATCCAGCAGGCGCTCCCAGTAAGCGCCGCCGGGCAGCTGAAAGCGCACGGTAGCGGTGCCGCCAATGGCGGGCTTCCAGTAGCTCTCCTGGGTGTACCAGCCCTGAATGCGGCTAAGCTCAAAGCCACGGCCATCACGCAGGTAGCCATCCGCCACCGGCGTGTTGGACGTAGGCGTTTCATCGGCCTTGGGGGTGTAGCGCTCGCTCCAGGAGCGGAACAGGTCAGGGAACAGCGTCTTAACGTGCAGCTGCGCCCCGCAGTTGTTCTCGCGCCCGCACTTCAGCATCCACGGCGCGTCGGCATTGATATACGCCTCGCGCTTCCCGCACTCGGGGCAGCGCACCCGTTGCAGGTAGGGGCCGCGCTCAATGGCCTCAAAATCACTTATTAAGCGCGTAACAATGTCCTGGCGCAGCGATGGATTCACGCTCGCCTCCTTATTCAACTGGGTAATGGGCTGGGCCGGGTGTTAGCTCACGACGCCTTTTTTGCCTCTAGCGCCCGCTGCATGCGGGGCGGGTAAGGCAGATCCACCGAGGGGTTCGGAATGTCGCTGGGGGTGATGGTGTTGCACACCTCAATCGACGCTTTGCCCCGAAAGCCACAGGCATCGTTGCGGCATTCCACTACCGCTTCGCGGTAGACCGGCGTTAGCCCCTGGCTTTTGCGAATGCGCAGGTTCTGGCCACAGTGCGGGCAGGGAATGCGGTGCTTATAAACGGTCGTCATCAGTGTTTTCTCCCAACGGGGTAAAGGGCGCGGCCTCGGCCGGTGAGCCCCTGGGTGCCTTTGCGTAAGCGGCGGCGCAGCAGCCACTCGGCGGCGTCATCCAGGCTGTCTAAATCGTGCTGCTCGCATACCTGCTGCAGCACCGCCTCAAGCTGGTCGTTCAGCGGAAGGCGCAATTCGCCGCGGGCCGGTTGGTCAGCCATACATCAATGCTCCTTGGGGTCCTCAAAAAGGCCTGCCTTCACGACACCCGTTGCGGCATATTGGTAACAGGCAGATCAGCAAGGCCCAGCGTCTCCAGTGCTTCTTTCAGCACCAGTTGACGCAGCAGCGAAGCCCGCTCGATGCCGGTGTAATCCACCAGCGCGTCGATCAGTTGGGACTCGTACTGATCCAGATTGAGAGCGGCGTAGCGGGTGCGCACACGTTTGGGGTCCTGGTACATGGCAAACATCCTTATGCAGGCAGGGTCATTCGGCATTCAGCGTGTCTTGGTCGTACTCGGTGATGCCTCGCAGCATCAGCATGCGAGCCGTGGCCGAGAGGGTGCGCATTTCCAGCTCGGCGATGCGCTTCAGGTCGTCCCGCTCGGCCTCGGTCACGTGGGCCATGATTGGGCAGTTACACCCCTTGGGGGCATAAATTGGCTTTGGGGCAATGGTGTTAGCGGTAGTCATGGGTTAGGCTTCCAAACAGTGTGTAAGAGAGTGAAAGACATAGGGCGCAGTGGCTTAGCGCTCGTACAGGCGCACCAGCTTGCGCTGCAGGAAGTGTTCATCCAGGTGGGCGTTCAGGCTGCTCAAGGCATCCTCGACGGCTTCGTCGCTGTGGCCCGCGGCCAGCATCGAGGTTGCCTGCTGGCCGACCGCCTCGGCGGTGGTGCGCTCTTCCAGCGCTTCGATATCCGCCAGCGGGTTGGGTGTTTGGGTACCGCGCTTCAGCGCCGTTTCGATATCGCGGCGGGTGCCTTCAGCGCAGCGGCCCAGTTCGACGTCGACACCGCGAAAAAGGATGGTTGGGGTTTTAGGTACGAACATCGTGATAGTGAGGGTGGCCATGGCAGTGGCTCCTTCGTTGTGTAGTAAAGTGAAAGACATCGACAGAATGGTTCATAAAAATGAACCTGTCAATATAGGTGGTTCATAAATATGAACATCGGCGAGCGCCTGAAAGAAGAACGCGAACGAATTGGGCTAAGCCAAACGGCTCTTGCTCAGGTTGGTGGCGTGGGGAAAACGACACAGATCAAGTACGAAAAAGGCGCGAGCAGCCCTGATTCTGCTTACTTATCGGCGGTGTCTGAGGAAGGCGTCGATATCTTTTACGTGCTCAAAGGCCAGCGTTCAGGCACACCGAATGCACAGCCGCTGGGCATGCCGTTAAGTGAACCAGGGCCGGATCTCTCGGCGGTGAAGATGTACGACATCGAAGCCGCGGCCGGAGCAGGGCGCAGCTTTGAAGGCGAGCCGGTTCAAACCACGCTGTACTTTTCCAGCGCCGAGCTTTCAGACCAGGGGCTGGACCCGGCTCAGGTGGTCGGCGTAAAAGTGCGCGGCGATTCGATGCTTGGCACGCTGGACGACGGCGACTGGGTACTGGTGGACCGCAGCAACCGCGACCCTAAGCAGGAAGGCGTGTTTTTACTGCTGGTGAGCGGTGAGCGAAGAATTAAGCGGGTGCAGCGCCTGGCGGGCGGCGCGCTGTTCCTGATTAGCGATAATGACCACTACCAGCCGGAGATGATCAAACCGCAGGATATGCATGATGTGGAGATCCTGGGGCGGTGTGAGATTCGGATTGGGCGGGTTGTGTGACTGTATAACCATGAAGGCAGCTTTGTGGTTTTGATGCCTATTAATAAGTGATATCAAAATGATTTTTTTGAAGTACGTTTTTGCAATTTTTCTTGCACTCTTTTCTTGTGCGACTTTAGCTGAGTCTGGAGAACAGCCGAGTGGCTTGTTTAAAGATTTTATTTTGGCTGTAATTGATGTTTTAAAGATACCATTAACCGTCCTGCTTTCTCTCTGGCTTCTTAAGGGTAGAATTAAGTTGTTTATTCTTAGGGATATAGTTGTAAAAAGGCTTAATGAAATTGACTCTATTAAAAGAAAAGTGAGAAGCAAGGCTGTCAGTGCGCTCAGTGAGCTGAGAGGTATGGAGAATATGCCTCGAAATATGTATATAGATGACTCAGATTTAAAATATGCAGTTGATATCCTCTCTGATATAGAAGAGGAAGCGGTGCATGCAGAGAGAGGCGTAGCCTCGATATCTATGATATCAAGTCGTTTTTTTGACTATTTAAAAGCCGATTTTGCTAGATTTAATAGAAGAAATGCAGGATCTTATGAAATTTTAAAAAATGATTTTTATTCTTTGCTGATTTCTAATATCGAATACATTGAACAATTATGTGCTAGATCCATAGAGATACCTGACGAGGTTGCGTTCAGCCAAAGTATGAGATTTGGAAGTAGTGCTTGGCCTCTTATTTCACAAACTGGACCGCGCCAAATTGCTGGTGTGAATCAAGGCGCATATATTAATCCGTATGACTATAATTGTGCCCACTATTTTTTTTCAGTTTTTGATTTTTCAATAAGTAATGGCTTTTACTTGGCTAACAAAACCTTTTTTTCTATGCTTAAGGGTTATCAGATATCTTATTTTTATTTTATATTCAAGAAATGGTGTGTGCCTAATGAGCTGCCATTTAAGAATAGGGTAAGCTTGATTGATGAAAAACCATCCCTAGGGTTTATAGGATCTAAAGAGAATATTAGTTTTGGTGGTTTAGGTAGAAGAAAGAATATTGATATTTACTATGCTAATTTAAATCCTCATTTAATTTTGATCAATCATTTGTCGATCAATAATATAAGTGATATTTTTAACGAGTATTTTGGTTTTCCTCCAGAAAAAATAACTATTTACAGAGATCTGGAGGTTGTTATAATAACGGTTCTTAAGAGTCAAGCAGAATATTTTTATAAAAAGAATATACTTGATATTTCTTACAATGCCTACAAAGCTGCAGGGAAAAGCTATTTCGCTTTTTCTTTTGAGGCCGTTAAAAACAAGTCTCCTTTAGTCGTATTTGTTTCTTTAGCAATTATTCGTAATCTGATTAAAGCTGTTTTGAAGAATTTGGAGTTGGTGTTTTCCTCGCTGAAAGGCCTAATTACTTATTTTCTTGCTAAGTTATTGACCTTTATATTTCAGCTCAAAGGATAAAGTGTGTAATGGCGTACTACTTCTTGACTTAGTCAGCTAGGATCTCTTTGCCGCTTCCTCATCCGTATACGCCACCATCAACTCATCCCAATTCGTCGTATAGCGCGGGCTGCGGTGGGCGCAGCGTAAGTGCCACGGGGCGTTCATTTCCGGTAGGCCCAGGCGTACCGTTCCCTTTCCCATCTTCTCGTTCAGCGCGTCCATGGTGGCCATCAGCTTTTGGCTGCGCTGGCGTTCTTCTTCCGTTTGCGGTGTGTCCATCAGGCTGAGTTGTTGGCGTTTTGTGTCGGTGAGGTCGAGCATCATCACACCGGCTTTCTTGTAGCCGTACTTGGGGCGGTAGATCTTCGTCAGCGCTTCCTGGGCGGCGTGGAGGATGTCGCGGGTGTCCTGGCTGGGGCGTTCCAGTTCGATCACCAGACTGGGCGAGTACTGGGGAAGGTCGGGCCGGAAGCGGTCGGTTTTGAGGAACACCAGCACGGCGCGGGCGAGGCTGTTCTGTTGGCGTAGTTTTTCGGCGCCGCGTTGGGCGTGCTGGCGAACGGCGCCCTGCAGGTCGTGGAGGTGTGGCGTGGGGCGGCCGAATGATCGGCTGGTCATGATGCGCTTTTTGGGTTCGTGCAGGTCGTTCATTTCCAGGCAGCTGATGCCGCGCAGCTCCAGCACCGTGCGTTCCATATTCACCGAGAACTTGCGCCGGAGGCGTTTGGCGTCCGCTTCGCGGAGATCCCAGGCGGTTGTGATGCCGAGAATCTGCAGGCGCTCGTTCAGACGGCGGCCAATGCCCCACACATCGCCCACGTTGATCTGCTGCAGCAGGTGCCGGGCTTCATCGCTTTCCGCGTGGAGGATGCACACGCCCGGGTAGCCGGGGTGCTTCTTGGCGATGCGGTTGGCCAGCTTGGCCAGCGTGTGAGTCGCGGCGACGCCCACACAGACCGGAATGCCGGTGTATTGGCCAATCTTCTGGCGCAGGCTGGTGGCGTGCTCCTGAAGGCCTTCCGGCGTGAAGCCGTCCATGTGGACGAACATTTCATCAATGGAGTAGGGCTCAACGCCTGCGGTTTCCTGCTCGAGGATGCCTTGCACCCGGTGAGACATGTCGCCGTTTATGTGGAATAGAAAATCAACAGGTATCTAAATTGAAATACATTGCC
>OFEU01000846.1_pt1 | contig 10819 bp, 14 predicted proteins | sample 1521221 | NCBI WGS metagenome assembly OFEU01 (sample SAMN03766357, study PRJEB24113) | microbial mat metagenome | isolation source: enrichment culture HLUCC-O from microbial mat sample contains cyanobacterium... | reverse complement strand
AACGACCCCGACTTCGCGGCCACCATCACCGCCCAGCTCGCCGACAAAGCCAGTAAAGAGCAACACGCCACGCTGGAAGGCCAGTTAAGCGAAGCACTCACCGAATTAACCACCGCCTTTAACGAAGGCGCTACCACCATTGAAAACGCAAAGGAGGCCACATGAGCCTAGAAAGCCAAATAGCGGACTTAGTCAGCGCCGCCAATAGCTTAACCAGCACTGTCGCTGGAAAGATGAGCGAGATCGACCAGAAGGTCAATGAAGCGGTAGAAACAATTCCCAATGAAATTATCAGCGTAATGGGAGCTACATACTACGTCGATCAAGATAATGGCTCAGACTCAGCGTCAGGAGCAAGCGAGTCAGACCCTTTAAAATCCTTTAGTGAAGTCGGCGGACGAACCCCGGCAGGGGCATCGGTGCAAATTCGTCTTCTTTCAGATTACGTCTTTGCTGAAGGCGAGCGGGCAGTTTTCGATAGCGCCGATGTATTTATCCGATCGTTCCCTGATTCGGGGCAGTTTAAAATTTTCTTCACTGCGCAACTTCGTGAAATCTCCGGAGGCGTTCGCCACGACTGCGGGAACATCTATGTTCTGCGAAACTGCAATCTCAATTTCTATTATGTAGATATTGTTTTTCCCAGCGAGCTAGACTCCCAAGCTTTTTACGGGGCGCAATCTGCGATTATTGGCAGTCACTCCGGAGCTGAAATAGGCAATCCGCTAACGATCCGGTTCCGAAACGTCGATTTCGACATCCCAGACCCATCCAATAACCAATTCTGCATCACGCCTGGTTATGGATTAGTGATTTTATCGACTCAAAACGTGACGGCTCCCGCCGCCTGGGTAGACCGTGGAATGATGCTACGACAATACCCAAGCACTGACATGATCATTAAGGCCGGGTTGATCCACGATGATGATGCTCTAATCGCTGATAATACCTAGAGCTAAGTTATTAATATCATTTTATTAAGGTGGTAATTATGAAAGTTAGTTTGAAATACGAAGGAATAGTTTTTTCGAATTTCGAAGCAGAGGACGCTATCGCAGTTGGTGTCCCTGATTCCGTTGTCCAAGAAGCGCTCTTGCAGCAAGCATGGTCGTTAGTGCGTACTAAACGAGACCGGCTAATCGCAGAGACCGACTACGCCATCATGCCCGACTACCCAATCAACGACGACCAGAGAGCCGACGTCACTGCCTACCGCCAAGCGCTACGCGATATCCCGGAAACCTTTGAGTCGCCCGATAAAGTCGAGTGGCCCGAAAAGCCGGAGGCGCTAACGCAATGAACCGCACGCACATCGAACACGCGCTGATTGCGATTCTGATCCAGTTCGCGCTCTACCCGCTCATAGGCCTATGGACCGCCGGGGCGATTGCGGTAACGCTGTTCCTGGGGCGTGAGATTGCCCAAAACGAATACCGCATCGCCCAAGGGCGAGACTGGCAATGGGGTGAAACGCCGCCGGTAAAATGGCACGAAGGACTATGGCGCGGCTGGACGCATGATTCAGTGCTCGACCTGCTCGCACCCCTGTTCGTTTGCCTACTGGCCGCGTTAAGCCTAGCGCTGGTTTAATACCGTTGATAAATTCAATCATTTAAGCCCGTCGCCAGACGGGCTTCAGTCTCTCAACAAACGCCCAATTTTAAATAAGTATTCTAAGGTAGAGTCTTCACAATGTTCATAATTAATTTTTTTATGTAGAACTTTACAATAACCATTTTTTTGAAAATCACTATCAATGCCAGACCCATAAGCTAAATAACATTCAATGTACTGCCAATAAGACCAAGAACCACTGCCCGCTCTATCAGAAAGCATAGCATCAGCCACATAAAAAAGAGCTGGGTTTTTCCTTATATTATCAACTAAAAATTCGGTCAAATGACGTGAGTTACCTAGAACTTTATTAATATAGCTTTCATACTCTTTTTTATCCACATCACCATTTGATAACCTCAAATGCAGACGACCTAAACCTCTAACAACATACTGAAGCTGGTAGCTACGCAACTCGTCTCCTATATAAGTATCTAGATCTTCTCTTGGACAGCTGCCGACTGGAGGCTCAAACATAAGATTTAAGCTCCTATCAAAACCTTTCAGCATAAGAGGTAAAACATCTCGCATATTAGAATAAGACATATCACGTTCATCTTTATTCTTTGCTTCTTGCAGTTGCTCTTCAGATAAATCAATTTCTCTTTTTTGCTCTTGAAGCATCAGATTTTGGCTTTTCACGAGTTCCTTCTGCTGACTCAACGTAATCACAAAAGCAAACAAAGTGCCTACAACAGCCGTAACTCCAACCGTTCCTGATAAATAAGTTGCAAAATCAGCCCAATCACCAGGATCATCGGACATTGGCCAACTGCCAAATTTAAGAAAAAAAGCCCCTACAAAAACACTGGCAATCACTACTGCCCAGACAACGATCAAACCGTACTGTGAACGCACGCCCACTTCTCCTTTAGGTTCCCTTAGGTAAACGATATCAGAACAGACCAAAACAATCCCCCACGGTGTAAACCGCCCCACTCACACCCAGCACCGCTAACACCCTGCCACCAGACCCCGCACGATACCTGCGTGAATTCACCTTTCAACACCAGTGAACCTGCGCAGGAGCCACCATGGCACTCGATCAATATCACCACGGCGTGCGCGTTGCGGAAGTCAACGACGGCACCCGTACTATCCGCACGGTGTCCACCGCCGTTATTGGCGTGGTGTGCACCGCGTCAAACGCGGACGATAAAACCTTCCCCCTCAACCGCCCGGCCCTGGTCACCAATGTGGATACCGCCATTGGCAACGCCGGTACCAAAGGCACGCTGAAAGACACCCTCACCGCCATCAGCCAGCAGGCCAAGCCGATTATTGTTGCCGTACGGGTGGAAGAAGGCGAAACCGACGAAGAAACCACCGCCAATATCATTGGCACCACCAATGAAGAAGGCCGCCGCACCGGGCTGCAGGCGCTGCTCACCGCCAAGCAAACGCTGGGCGTGAGCCCGAAAATTATCGGCGTGCCCTACCTGGATAACAAAGAAGTGGCCACCGCCATGGTATCGGTGCTCGAGCAGCTGCGCGCCTTTGGCTACATCTACGCCCACGGCTGCGAAACGGTTTCCGAGGTGATTGCCTACCGCGATGAGTTCGGCGCCCGTGAGTTAATGCCGATCTGGCCACAGTGGGAATCCTTCGACACCGACGACGCAGAAACCCGCACCCTAAGCCCGGTGGCCGTGGCCCTTGGCCTGCGCGCCAAGCTGGATGAAGACGTCGGCTGGCACAAAACCCTCAGTAACGTGGTGGTCAACGGCGTTACCGGCATCAGTAAAGACGTGTTCTGGGATCTGCAAAGCCCCGATACCGATGCGGGCCTGCTCAACGCGGCGGATGTCACCACGCTTATCCAGCAAGGCGGCTATCGCTTCTGGGGCTCGCGCACCTGCGCCGGGCCGGAAAGCCTGTTCCCATTCGAGAACTACACCCGTACCGCGCAGATCCTCGCCGATACCGTCGCCGAGGCCCACCTGTGGGCCGTGGATAAGCCCATGCACCCCTCACTGGCGCGAGACATTATCGAAGGCATCAACGCCAAGTTCAGTGAGCTGAAAAGCCTGCGGCTGATTGTCGATGGCAGCGCCTGGCTGAACGAGGAGCTCAACACCCCCGAATCGCTCAAGGCGGGCAAGCTGCGCATCGATTACGACTACACCCCGGTGCCGCCGCTGGAAGACCTCGGCTTCCTGCAACGCATTACCGATTCCTACCTGGCTGACTTCGCCGAGCGCGTCGCGGCCACTGCATAAAGGTCCCCTGTTATGGCACTCCCCAAAAAGCTCAAAGACCTGAATCTGTTCAGCAACGGCGACAGCTGGCAGGGCATCGTTCAGTCGGTCACCTTGCCCACCCTCACCCGCAAGATCGAAGAATGGCGCGGCGGCGGCATGGACGGCCCCGTGGGTATCGATATGGGCCTGGACGGCCTGCTCACCTGCCAGTGGACCGTGGGCGGGCTGGTGGAAAGCATCTTCGATAACTTCGGCAGCTCACGCATTGATGCCGACATGCTGCGTATGACCGGCAGCTACGAGCGCGACGACGTGGACGACGCCTCCGCAGTCGAGGTCGTGATGCGCGGCCGCCACACCGAGATCGACATGGGCGACGCCCAGCCAGGCGAAAACACCGAGCACCAGGTCACCAGCACGCTCAGCTATTACAAGCTGATCATCGACGGCACCACCAAGATCGAGATCGACCTGCCCAACGGCGTGTTCAAGGTGAACGGCGAGGACCGCCTCGCCGGCCGCCGCCAGCGCCTGGGTATTTAAGAACCGCCCGCTGCGCTCACTCAACTACTGCCAACCCAAACGCTTAACCAGGAACCACCATGACCAAAACTGCCGTCACCCAAGCCATCACCTCCACTGTCTCGCTGGATACCCCGCTCACCCGTGGCGAGACCGAGATCACCGAGCTACGCCTTCGCAAGCCCACCTCCGGCGAGCTGCGCGGCGTCTCCCTTGCCGAGGTGCTGCAAATGCAGACCGACACACTGATCACGCTGATTCCGCGCCTTTCCACCCCATCCCTCACCGCCGCCGAGGTACGCCAGATGGACCCCGCCGACCTGGTGCAATGCGGCGGTGAAATCGCCGGTTTTTTGCTCACGAAGCGGGCCAAGGGCGAGAGCGAATAAACCTCCCCGGCCAAGTGGAAGACGCGATGGCGGATCTCGCCATCGTCTTCCACTGGTCGCCGGACGACTGCGCCAACTTCAGCCTGCGGGAGCTAATGGAATGGCGCGAACGGGCGCGCAAGCGCAGCACACCAACCGACAGCGGGGGCCAGCGTGGCGCGCGATCTTAAACTGCAGGTGATCCTCAACGCCGTGGACAAGGCCACGGCACCGCTGAAGAAGATCGACCGCGCCTCCCAGGGCGCTTCCCAGGCGATGCGCGACAACCGCGAACGCCTGAAAAAGCTCCAGGCCACACAAAAAGACGTCAGCTCCTTTCGCACCCTTTCCCGGCAATCCGGCGAAACCGCCACCGCCCTGCGCGGCCAGCAGGACCGTATACGCCGCCTCTCCCGGCAGATGCAATCCCACCAGGGCGACACCAGCGCCCTGGCCGCCGAGAAGCAAAAGGCCATTACCCAGGCCCGCAAGCTCACCCGGCGCTACGACGATGAACGCCAAACCCTGCAGCGCCTGCGCACCTCGCTGAATGAAAACGGCGTCAGCACCAGTGACCTCACCCGCGACCAGCGACGGCTGGCCAGCGAAATGCAGCAGGCCAACCAAACGGTGGAGGAACAGCGGCGCAAGCTCAGCCGGTTAAGCGAGCAGCAAAAGCGCGCCGCCCAGGCCCGCAAGCGCTACGACCGCAGCATGGGCATGCGCAACAACATGGCCGGTACCGGCGCAGGCATGGCCGCCAGTGGCGGCGCTGCGCTGTATGCCGGGTCCCGCCTGCTCGCCCCTGGGGTGGAGTTTGGCGAAAACATGTCTCGCGTGCAGGCGCTCACGCGCATGGACGCCGACGACGAACGCTTTAAAGCGCTAAGCCAGCAGGCCCGCGAACTGGGGGCGACCACCGCGTTCAGTGCTGGGCAATCCGCCGATGCCCAGGGTTTCCTGGCCATGGCAGGGTTCGACCCGGATGCCATTGCCGCCGCCATGCCGGATATGCTCAACCTCGCCTTGGCCAACCGCACCGACCTCGGCCGCACGGCGGATATTTCCTCCAACATCCTCTCAGGCTTTGGGCTGGACCCGGATGAAATGGGCCGCGTGGGCGATGTGCTAACCGCCACCACCACGCGGGCCAACGTCGACCTGGAAATGCTTGGCCAGTCGATGAAGTACGTCGCCCCCCAGGCGCGGGCCATGAACATGTCGCTGGAACAGTCTGCCGCCATGGCCGGGCTGCTGGGCAACGTGGGCATCCAGGCCAGCCAGGCGGGCACCACCCTGCGCGCCATGGTCACTCGCCTTTCTGCCCCCACCAGCGCGGCCGCCGGGGCACTGGCAGAACTTGGCGTCAATGCCAAGGACGCTGAGGGCAACCTGCGCGACGTGCCTAAAATTCTCGCCGATGTGGCCCGCGCCACGGAAAACATGGGCAACGCCGACCGCGCCGCCTACCTGAAAGACATCTTCGGCGAAGAACCCGGCGCAGGCATGGCCGAGCTGATCGCCCAGCAGGGCAGTGCAGGCATTGAACAGTTCACCGAGATTCTGACCAACGCCGCCGGCGAAAACGCCCGCGTGGCCAACACCATGGCCGACAACATCGGCGGCGATCTCAAATCGCTCAGCAGCGCCTGGGATGAAGTCGGCATCTCAATCACCGAGACCAATAAAGGCCCGCTGCGCGAACTGATTCAAAACGTCACCGCCATTACCCGCGGCGTGGGCAGCTGGATCAACGAAAACCCACGGCTGGCCGGCACCCTCGCCAAGGTCGCCGCCGGGCTTGCCGTGCTGGTCACCGCAGGCGGCATGCTCACGTTGATGCTCGCCTCCATTCTCGGCCCTATTGCCATGGTGCGCTATGGCATGGCGTTGATCGGCCCGCAACTGCTCACCGCGGGCAAGGCCATGATGTGGCTCGGCGGCGTGTTTCGGGCGGTCTCCATGTTTTTCCTGGCCAACCCCATTGGCATCGCCATTGCCGCGATCGCCGCTGCCGCGTACCTCATCTACCGCTACTGGGAGCCCATCAAGGCGTTTTTCCAGGGATTGTGGCAGCAGGTCAAAAGCGCCTTCGCCGACGGCATTGGCGGCGTGGCCAAGCTGCTGATGAACTGGTCGCCGCTGGGGCTGCTTTATAAGGGGATTACCACCGCCCTCTCGGCGTTGGGCGTCGAGATTCCGGAGCAATTCGGCTCCCTGGGCACCGCCATTGTGGACGGCATTATCGGCGGGCTCTCTGGCAAGCTTGGCGAGCTGCGCAACCGAGTGACCGACATGGCCGGCAGCGTAAAGGGCTGGTTCGCCGATGTGCTGGATATCAACTCCCCCTCCCGCGTGTTTACCCAGTTGGGAGGCTACACGGTGGACGGCCTGAACAAAGGGCTGGACGCCCAGCGTGACGAACCCGCCCGGCGTGTTCAGGAAATCGCCAAGCGCGTCACCCGTGCCGGGGCAGGTCTGGCCCTGGGCGCAGCTGCCCTGCCCGCGGCCGCCATGCCCGCCATCGAGCAGCAGGCACCCATCCAGTTTGATACCCGGCCGCCGCTGAGCGCACCAGGCCCCCAGGCAAGCGGCGGCCTCACCATGGGCGATATCAACATCACCGTCACCCCCGCCCAGGGCATGAACGAGCAGCAGCTGGCCCAGTACGTCGCCCAGGAAGTGCAGCGCGCCCTGCAAAACGCCCAGCGCGAAGCCCAGGCGCGGCAGCGTTCCTCCCTGCGCGATATCGACTAACCGGAGCATTCATCATGTTAATGGCCCTTGGCATGTTCGTGTTCGAGACCCGCAGCGTGCCGTATCAAGAGCTGAAACGAATCACCGAATGGCGCCACCCCAGCCAGTCTCGCGTAGGGCAACGGCCCGCCTACCAATACGCAGGCCCTGGGGCAGATACCATCACGTTGTCCGGCACCCTGCTGCCCGCTTTCACCGGCGGGCGCTTTAGCCCGGATGAGATCCGCGAAATGGCCGACCAGGGCAACGCCTGGCCGCTGGTCGAAGGCACCGGCCGCCAGTACGGCCTCTGGGTAGTGACCCGCGTGGAAGAAACCAGCACCTACTTCTTTCGCGACGGCGCCGCCGAAAAAATCGAGTTTAGCCTCACGCTCGAGCACGTTGATGACGAGCGCACCGACCTGATCGGCCGCCTGGCCCTGCCCGCTGTGGCCCGTTTGGCCGGGGGCTACGTATGAACGCAGACCAACGCTACCCACGGCCCAGCTACCGCATCACGTTAGACGGCGACGACATCACCCCACGCTTTAACGGGCGGCTGATTAACCTCACCCTGCGCGAGCAGCGCGGGCTGGAAGCCGACCAACTGGACATCACCCTGTCCGACCACGATGGCGAGCTGGCCATTCCCCCACGCGGGGCCGAGCTGGAAGTCGCCTTTGGCTGTCAGGATGAAGGGCTGATCGACAAGGGCCGTTTTACCGTGGATGAGGTGCAGCACAGCGGCACGCCGGACCAGCTCACCATCCGCGCCCGCTCGGCGGATATGCGCAGCCAACTGCCCGGCAAGCGCACCCAAAGCTGGCACGAGCTGACGCTGGGCGAGATCGTCACCACCATCGCCGGGCGCCACGACCTGGAACCGGTGGTGGCCGAGGTGCTGAACGGCATTCGCGTTGGCCACATCGACCAGACCGAAGAATCCGACCTTAATTTTCTCACCCGCCTGGGCGAGCGTTACGACGCCATCGCCGCCATCAAGGCCGGGCGCATGCTGCTCACCGTGGCAGGTGAAGGACTCACCGCCAGCGGCCAAGCGATGCCCCCCATAACCCTCACCCGCCGCGACGGCGACCAGCACCGCTACAGCGTGACCGACCGCGACGCCTACAGCGGCGTCAAAGCCTACTGGAACGACACCCGCGGCGCCGAACGCAAAACCGTACTCGCCGGCACAGAAGACAACGCCAAGCAGCTGCGCCCCACCTACGCCACCGAAGACGACGCCCTAACCGCCGCCCGCGCCGAATGGCAGCGCATCCAACGCGGCCTGGCTGAATTTGAGCTAACGCTAGCCCTGGGCCGGGCCGACATTCTCCCGGAAACGCCGCTCAACCTCAGCGGCTACAAGCCCCAGATCGACGCTACCGCGTGGCTGGTGACGGAGGTGGAGCACAGTTTGAATGATGGGGGCTTTGGGACGCAGGTTAGGTGTGAGGTGAAGGAGCCGTAACCATGTTGAATCCAGGATTCAAGCTTCATAACACGCGTGTGCAAAAAATTGCGTTCAAAGATAATAAAATCGAAAATGGGAGGAAAACCACGCAACTGATGGTAATCACAAAGGGCATTCAACGATGTTTAATACCGATTGGCTTAAATTTGCGAGGGCGCTAGCGCCTACAATTTTGCTACCAGAAAAAATCATTGAGCAACAAAAAAAAAGCACAAGGCCACCTCAAAAAAGCACAAATCGAAAAATCCGGCTACAGGCTGGAGATGTAATTCGTGAGTCACGAATCATATATGACCATTACGGTGTATATGTGGGTGATTTAAAGGTCATTCATTTTACCGACGGAGAAGTAAGAGAAACTAGTTTGAAGAATTTTTGTACTATGCCTAGCCAGCGGATCAGCATTATGGGCTTCAAACCATCCCTAATACGTGGCGTCAATCGTAAAAAATGTGTTGAAAGAGCTAATAAGGCTGTCGGAATGAATAATTACGACCTAATTCAGCACAATTGCGAACACTTCGCCACATGGTGTAGGACTAATAAGGCATTCTCATCTCAAGCTACAACACTGGGCAAAAATGAAAAATTCCGGCATACAGCCGCTTTGGGGTCATTAACAGGTTTTTTAACCGAACAGTTCGCAAAAGAATATGGCATGCAAGAAAAAATGTCAGTCAGGTTATCTCGATGCATATAAAACCCCCAGCCATTCCATGGCCGGGGGTTTTATATGCCGCATCCTTCTGACGGGCCGGAATCCGTCCCGCGTGCTTCAAGGCGACACGTCCATAGTGGCAAATTTATGCCCGTTGCGATGTAAGCCATTAACCACAGCGTATGTAAGAAATCGCTTACACCGCCCAGCACCTCGCCTGCCGCACCACCACACCTTTGAACTGCTGCGCGTTCACAAAGTAGCCCTGCCCGCCATTGGGTGGCAGTAAGCGGCAGCGGCTTCCCACGCGGTGGGCTTTGAATAGCCGGTACTCGCCCTCAATCTCAGCTACCACCAGATCCGCGTGGCCAAACGAGCGCGCCTCATCCACCACCAGCACATCGCCTTCCATCATCGGACCGCCCGGGCGTGCGTCCTCGCTGATCTCCACCAGAAAACAGCTGGGGGTAAATTTTCGCCTGTCCATTTCCGCGACCGCCGGGTGATCCACGCCCACCAACGCAGGCCCTAAGTAATTCACTCGCATCCGCTCCCCCTGTGCCTGTTTGATTTTTCGCGACGTACATTAGCGTTCACCTGTCGCTTTCCCTGGCAATAATACTGTATAAATTAACAGTCTTATACAAGGGTCAGGAGGCGAAAATGATCGGGCTGGTGGACTGCAACAACTTCTACGTGAGCTGCGAGCGAGTGTTCAATCCAAAGCTGAACCGCCGCGCGGTGGGCATCATGTCTAACAACGACGGCTGTATTGTCGCCCGCTCCAACGAGCTGAAAGCCATGGGCGTGGAGATGGGCACGCCCGCCCACCATGTACGCCACCTGGTTGACCGCGGTGAGGTGATTCTCTACTCCTCCAACTACGAGCTCTACGGTGACATGTCCCATCGGGTGCAGGGCATCCTGGAACAGGAAACCGCCGGTGTAGAGCCCTACTCCATTGATGAAATGTTCGTGCGCATGGATGGCTTCACGCCAGAAGGATTGCTGGAGCACGCCAAATCTCTGCACTGGAAAATTCCTCGATATACCGGCATCCCAGTGTGCGTAGGCGTGGCCGATTCTCACACCCTGGCTAAGCTGGCCAACCACATTGCCAAAAGGCACCCCGGTTACGCTGGCGTGTGCATCCTCCATGCAGAAAGCGACGAGGCCAAACACCTGCTGCAGCAGATCGACGTGGGCGAGGTGTGGGGCATTGGCCGCCGCCTGAACGAGCGCC
>OFEU01000843.1_pt1 | contig 10843 bp, 10 predicted proteins | sample 1521221 | NCBI WGS metagenome assembly OFEU01 (sample SAMN03766357, study PRJEB24113) | microbial mat metagenome | isolation source: enrichment culture HLUCC-O from microbial mat sample contains cyanobacterium... | reverse complement strand
GGGTGATGCGTGAACATGGCCTGCTGGCACACCAGCGGCCCGGATCCCCGCGCGGCCACCACATCAACACCGTCAACGCCCTGATCGGCCGGTTCCGAGCCTTCATGCAGCCGTTCTGCGGACCCGCCTCGAAGACCCTCGCCGCCTACGGCCGATGGCATGCCGCCCGCGACAACGCGGACCGCAGCTACCTCGACGCCCTCAGGACGCTGCTCGCCTCAGGCCACCGAAACAACACGGTTTGCTGACATCGCCCGTCGCCCGTCCAAGACGGTCCGCCCATGCCGGCCTTCGGCCGCCATGGCCCGGATCGACACAGGCACCACGTTGGCCCGTCCTGCCGCGGCCGCGCTCCATGTCACCCGCGTGTCATGAAGGCTTGTTGGCCGACCGCTCTCAAGTCGTCACAAAGGAGACATGACCATGACGAAATTTAAGGGCCTGGCCCTGTCTGCAGCAACCGCGGCCCTTCTTGCCGGCCCGCTCGCGGCACAGACCTCTCCCGCCGACGTCTGCCCCAACCCGCTGAAGATGGCCGACACCGGCATCGAGGGCATGACGACGTTGGCCGAGGCTTTTGCGCCGTTCGCCGAGACGTTCGAGGAGGTCTCCGGGGTCGCGCTTGAGCTCTACTCGCTGTCCAACCGGACCGCGGCGGGCAACGCGCTGCAATACGACGAGGTCGATCTGGTCTTTGCCGGGCCGTCGGAATTCGTGCTGTTCCAGCAGCTGGCGGACATGGACATCCTGTTCTCCATCGTGCGCCCGAATTACGGCTCCAGCTTCGTGGTCAAGGCCGACAGCGACATCCAGACGCTCGCGGATCTCGAAGGTCGGCGCGTGGCGCTGAAGGATGCCGGTTCCACCTCGGGCCACATCTTCCCGTCGATGATGCTGGCCGAGGCCGGGCTCGATCTCGACCGCGACCTGGAGATCATCATGGCCGGCGATGCGCGTATCCAGGTGCTGATCAACGGGGATGTCGACGCCATGGGCGGCGGCAACAGGGACTGGGACGCCGTGCGCGAACAGGATCCCGGCACCGAATACCGCCTGCTCGCCCAGACCGATACGCTTCCCGGCGATCCCGTCGTGATGCGCGCGTCGCTGCCGCAGGACTGCCGTGACGCGCTGCGCGCCACGCTCGCCGAGCGTACCGACACCCTGTGGGCAGCGCTGATCGAGACCGAGCGCAACGAGGACAAGTTCCTCGAGCGCGACGCCTACATGTCCTTCGAGACCGACCCTGCCATCTACGACATGGTCCGCGACGCCTACGAAGCGGCCGGCATCGACCTCGACAGCTGAGGCCCGTTTTTTTCACCCTCGGCAGAGGCCGTCCCGCCGGGTTACGGGTGGGGCGGCCGATTTCTTTGGAAGGACAGACCACATGACCGCGCACGCCCCCGTCCTCGATGTCAGCGATCTTCACGTCAGCTATGGCGATCTCGCGATCCTGTGTGGGGTCACGTTCTCGGTCGGGCGCGGCGAGGGGGTCGTACTGCTGGGGGCGAATGGCAGCGGCAAGTCCACGCTGTTGCGCGCCATCAACGGGCTTGCCCCGGCCACACGCGGGCAGGTGTCGCTTGACGGTGTACCGATCATCGGAGCGCGCCGCGCGACGCTGCGCCAGGCCCGCCGCCAGATGGGCTACGTTTTTCAGCAATTCAATCTCGTGCCGCAGTTGAGCGCCTTCCAGAACGTGCTTTTCGGCGTGATGGGGCAGCGCCCCCTGGGCATCCTGAACTGCCTCGGTCCCGTCGCGCGCAGCGAGGATCGCGAGCGGGCGATGCACTGTCTCGACCGCGTGGGGCTTGCCGATCGCGCGAGCCACCGGCCGACCGAATTGTCCGGCGGGCAGCAGCAAAGGGTCGCCATCGCGCGCATGCTGATGCAGCAACCAAGCATGGTGGTGGCGGACGAGCCGATCGCGAGCCTCGATCCCAAGGCCGGGCGCGAAGTGCTGGATCTGTTGTGGCGGATCGTCGACGACGAGGGCCTGAGCATGCTCTGCACGCTCCACCAGCTCGACCTCGCCCGGGAATACGGGGATCGCGTCATCGGCCTGAAAGCCGGCAAGGTCCTGATCGACGCGGCCATGGACAAGATCGACACGGCCAGCCTCGACACGCTTTACGAGGGCGCGACCCCGCCCGAGGATGCCGCCCACTCCAGCACCGCCGCTGCCTGAGGCCCGAGAGACATCATGTCCGACCAGACCCCGACCATTCCTCGGTTCCGCAGCCCGTCGCCGATAGCGTGGATTCTCGCGGTGGCCTTTCTCGCCTTCTTCCTGCAGGGGCTCTGGGCGGCCGACATGTCGCTGGACCGGCTGCAGCGGGGCGCGCTCAATCTCGCGCGGTTCCTCGGCCAGGCAATGCCACCCGATTTCAGCAACTGGTATGGCATCGCGGACGCCATGTGGGAGACGCTCAACATCGCGATCGTCGGCGTCACCTTCGGCTGCCTGTTCTCGATCCCGCTCGCGATCCTCGCGGCCAGCAACACCAGCCCCAACTGGGTGGTGCGGACCATTGCGCGCCTCGTGATCGCGGTGTCGCGCACCATCCCCGACCTGATCTGGGCGCTGATCTTCGTCGTTGCGGTGGGCCTTGGCCCGCTTGCCGGGATCCTCGCGATCATCATGGACACCATCGGCTTTGCCGCGCGCTTCTATTCCGAACGCTTCGAAGAGGTCCAGAAGGGGCCGTCGGAGGCGTTGACCTCGACAGGGGCGGGTCGGCTTTCGGTCATCATGGGCGGCATCCTGCCCGAGAGTTTCGCGTCGATGACGGCGACATCGCTTTTCAGCGTGGAAAAGGCGATCCGGTCAGCCGTGACGCTCGGCCTCGTCGGTGCAGGTGGGATCGGGGTGGAACTGTCCACGGCCATGCGGCTTTTCCGCTACGACGACGCTGCCGCGATCATCCTTGTCGTGCTGGTGGCGGTCATCGGGTTCGAACAACTTTCGTCGTCCATTCGCAAGCGGGTCATCTGACGCCTTGATCGCTCATGCGCAGTGACACGCCTGGAATCCGGTCTCACACGTTCCCTTGATCTTCTGGTAGCCCTCGCCCGCGACGAATCCGGCTGCCGCCTCGATTCAGCCGCGCGTCGAGTCGTAGGCGCCGCCGCCCTGCGCGCCGAGAAAGACCGCCGCCCCGTGGATGTCGTCCAGCGTCGCGATGCCGCTGACACAACGTTGGAGATCGCGGCACCGATGAGCGTCCCGAACAGGCTGTCAACGCCGACTGGAATTTCGGTAAGCGTGCCGCTGGCGGCATCGGTATTGCGGGTTGCGTGGTCTACGGCACTGATTCGCAAACAGGATTGCAAACTTGTTTGCCAACGAGCGCTGAACTGGAAGGATCAGGCGGCGGCCTTTTCGGCAGGTTTGGCGAAGGCCCAGGGCAGAAAGTCGTCGATGCGCGCGGCGGGATGACCGGCGGCGATCGCCTCGAGCACGGCCTTGATGTAACCGTAGGTGTTTCATCCCGGATGATCACATCGACCCTCGCCGACGGGCGCTGTTCGTGGCACGCTCCATTCTTGGCGAGGTTCGGGACGGGGGGCGAGCATGCTGAAGGGCACGCTGAACAAGCTGACGGTGACTGTCAAGCAGGCCATCGAGCAGGCGGCCGAGAACCTTGGCGGGCACGCGCGCCTCGCCGCATGGGCGCAGGAGAGCCCCGAGAACGAACGAGCCTTCTGGACGAGCATCTACCCCAAGCTGCTACCCCTGCAGGCGCGCGTCACCCACGACGTGCCTGACCCGATGGCCGAGCTGTTCGACTATGTGGCGAAGCATGGTCGCAGGATCGGGGAGTGATTTCTTTCGCTAAGTCCACGCGCCTGCGACAGGCAGGCACTTGCCAGCCCTAGGGCAGGCCGCGCGCTCCGAGCGTTGGTAGCCGGCCGGCGACAAGCGGCTGTCCTACTGACCGCAGACCGCGCCCAAGCGAAACCAAGAAGGTGGTCAGAAAGGTGGACGAATTTCGGTCACCCCCCCCGAAAACTCTTTCAGAATCAAGGTTTTAGCTTTGTATAATGGTGCCGGTGAAGGGACTCGAACCCCCGACCCACGCATTACGAATGCGTTGCTCTACCAGCTGAGCTACACCGGCCTCGCGCGCGTCTTAGCCACTGTTTTCACCGACTGCAAATGCCTTCCTCCGCCGCGCGGGCGATTTTTGTCCCGCCCGGCGCGCGAGGGCGGCCTTCGGGCGACGATCCCGGGCGCGCGCCTGGACAAGCGTCAGGCGCGGGCGGCTTCCGGCTCCTGCGACGGGGCAGCCTCGTCGCCATCTTCGGCCTTGGCGCCAGGCATGTCGACCACGTCGGCCTCGGGAGCGGCGCCGGGCGCGTGGGTCGGGGCGCCCACGATCAGAGGCAGCATCTCGGCGCCGGTGGGCGATGCGGTCGTCTCGGGCACGGTCGGACGGCGCCACGACAGGGTGTCGAACGCGCCGCAATTGCCGCAGGTCGGGCCCCATTCGGCCGCGATGGCCTGGCACTTGTCGCAGACCCATTGCGGACCGCGCGGCGCGGTGACGGCGCGGGCGAGCCAGCCTCGCACGACGGCCTCGTCGGCGCCCTCGCCCCGCTCGATCGCGGCCATGATGGCGAGCGTGCGCGTCGTCGGGTCCTCGCTGGCGAGGTCGCCCATGGCGCGGCGGGCGGCGGGGAAATCCTCGGCCGCAATCAGGAGCTCGGCGCGCAGCATCCTGGATTCGGGGTGGTCGGGCTTGAGCCGAAGCAGCTGCTCGAAGCGCTTGAGCCGGTCCCTCGGCCCCTCGCCGGCTTCGATCTCGGCGAAGGCGGTGGCGAGCTCGGGATGGGGCTGCGATTCCCATGCCTTCTTGATCACGCGGGCGGCATAGCGTGCCTTGTCCTGCTGTATGTAGGCGCGCGCAGCCATGGCGGCGGCAGGCACGAGATCGGGCGAGAGGCGCGCGGCCTCGATCGCGGCCTCGCGCGCCTGGATCGAGTTGCCCTCGGCCAGCACCTCCTTCGCCTGGCTGACGGCGAGCACCGCGTCGCGGCGGCGGTGCACGTCGCGCGGCATGCCGCCGTGCTTGAGCTTGGCGCCGAGCGTCTTGCGCGCACCCTTCCAGTCGTGCTTCTCCGCCTGCAGCTTCAGGAGCGTGTCCTGCACGCCCTCATTGCGGGGCCGGAGCGCGAAGGCCTTCTGCGCGAGCGCCAGCGCGGTGTCGGTATCGCCCTCGTCGAGCTTCTGGCCGAGGATGCCGCGAATGCCGACGAACCGCGTCTTGTCGCTCTTCAGAAGCGTCTTGTAGGCCGCCTCGGCGCGCTTCCTGTCGCCCACCATCTCGCTGGCCTGCGCGGTGACGAGTGCCGTCACCTCGGGCTTCCTGAGATACTTCTCGGCCTTGGCGGCCTTGGCCATCGCCTGCCGTCCCTCGCCGGACGACAGTGCCAGCAGAGCCTCCGACAGCGCCTGGTAGCCCTTCCGCTCGCGGTTGCGGCTGAAATAGCGCGACACGGCGGTCTCGTCGCCGTTGAGGAAGTGAAGGAACGCGACCAGCAGGCCCGCGAGCTTGAACACACCCCAGATGACCGCAAGGCCCACGAGCGCGGCAATGACCGCCTGCAGCGGGCCGAGGTTGAACTCGAGGGTGCCGACGGCGAGGCGCACGCCGGGGCCTGTCTCCATCAGCAGGTTGGCGCCCACGGTGAGGGCCGCCACGAGCGCCACGAAAAACAGGATCTTGATGAGTGACCAGAGCATGGGCGGTTCCTCAGTTGGTCGCGAGCGACGCCGCGAGTTGGTCGGCCGCGTCCGTCGCCTCGGCGCGGGTGCGGGCGCGGTCGATCCAGCCCTGCATCTCGGCGAGCGCCGGTTCGGGCAGGTCCTGAAGCTCCTCGACCGCGGCCGAGAGATCGCCGTTCTGCGCGGCAGCCTGGGCGCGGCTGAGGATCGCGTCGGAGCTGTCGCCCTCGCGCGGCTCGAGCGAGCGGACGCCGAGCTGCGACTGCAGGAAGGTCAGCGCGCGGTCGCCGGGGTCGTCGCCGGCATCGGCGCGGCGGGCGGCGTCGAGCGCCTCGCGCGCGGCGCCGGCGAAGTCGGCCTGCAGTGCGGCCAGCGTCGGCACGCCATCGTCGGCCACGTCGGTGAGCGCGGCGGGGATCTCCATGTCCGACAGCTCGGCGAGCGGCTCGGCAAACGGGTGGCCGGCATCGAGCGCCGCCCGCACGTCGACGAGCGCCTGCTGGCGGCCGGCCAGCGCCTCGGCCTCGGCGGCGGCGCGCGCCTCGGCGGTGGCGGCGGCGGCCTCCTCGATCAGGCGCTGATTCTCCTCGGTCTGGCTCTGCACCTCGGCCCGCAGCGCCTCGACCTCACTGCCGTATGACTCGAGCGCGGCGACCACGGCGGGGTCGGTCGCGTCCTCGAGCGGCGCCCGCTCGGCCTCCTCGATGCGGGTGGCGAGCTCGTCGTCGCTGGTCTGGAGCGCCGCAAGCTGCGACGCCAGGTCGTCGAGCCGGCCGGAGAGGTCGCTCTCGAGCGCGGCGACCCGTTCCGACAAGGCCGAGAGGTCAGCCTGCGAGGGCCCGCCCTCGAGCGCGCCGATCGCCTCGTCGAGGCGGCCGGCCATCGTCTCCATCTCGTTAGACTGTTCGGCGAGGCGTGCCTCGACCGGCTCTAGCGACATGACGGGGCGCATTCCGTCGGGCAGGACGTAGGGCGCGGCGAAGGCGGCGCCGACCACCGCGATCGCACCGCCGAGGAAGCCAGGGATGACGCCGCCGCGGCGCTCGACCACCACCTTCTCGCCGATGGGCGGCTCGGCCGCGGCGGTTGTGGGGGCGACCGTCTCGGGCTCGGGCGTCGCCGTCTCGGGCGCCTCGCCGGGGCGGGCGTCGTCTTCGGAGGCCAGCACCGCCTCGCCGGCGATGCCGGGGGCCTCGCCGGCCTCCTGCCCCTCGGTGCGGGGATCGTGGCTCACGGCCCTCAAGCCGGGCTGCGCCTCGGCCGCCTCTGCCCGTGCATCCTCCGCTTCGAGGGGGCGGTCGGCCTCGTCGGACGCGTCGCCAGCGCGCCCGGCTTCGCTTTCCTCCGTCGTGATCTCGTCGTCGGGGCGGGCGTCGGGGCGGGCGTCGGGCGCGTCTGGCTCGCCGATCACGGCCGGCTCTTCGGCGGCAAGCTCGTCGGGCTTCGCCTCTGCCTCCCCCGTGTCGTCGTCGGTGCGCGAGGTTTCTTCGCCCGTCTCGGACTCGGTCGACGCGGCATCGTCGCGGGCGTCGTCGTCGGGGCGCTTGCCGCCTTTCTGGCCTGCGCCCGGGGGGGAATCCTCCGGCTTGTTCGGCTCGGTCACGAAACGGCCCCCCTGTCCTGCTGCGAATCTTCCCATCGGGGCCGGGCGGCCCCCCGCAGGTAACCTTATCCCGCCGGTATCGGAGCCTCAAGCGCCGGGCGCTGCGGCGATAAGGTTGGCGATCGCGCCGATCATCGCCGGCGCGTCGGGCCGCTCGGCCGTCTCGGCGGCCGCCGGTGCCGGCCCGGCCCATCCCCGCGCCACCGCGGGCGACAGTGCGGCGAGCAGCAGCGCCGCGCCCGCGCCCTCGGCCATGTCGGAGGCGAGCGCGGCGCTGCGGGGCGAAAAGAGCGGCAGCAGCACGGGGCGCGGCCCGGCGAGGGCAGCCAGCGCCTCGGCCGTGGGCAGCACGGGCGCCTGGTCGTAGATCACCGCCCGGCGCGCGGTCAGCCCGCCGGCGGCCAGCCTCTCCGCAAGGTCGCCCCGCTGGTGCGCGCCCGCGAGGTGCACGATCTCGCCGGTCGGCCGCTCGGCCAGAAGCAGCGCCACCAGCGCGTCGGCGTCGCCCCCGGCGACCACCGCGTCGAACCCGGCCGCCTGCGCCGCCTCGGCCGTGCGGGTGCCGACGCACCACGCGCGCCGGCCCGCGGGCGCCAGGCGCGAGGCCGCGATGGCAACTGCGTTCTCCGAGGTGAAGACAAGCGCAGCGTCGCCCGGAATCCCCGGGAATCGCCCGACCGGCACGATATCGAGCAGCGGCGAGATCACGATCGCGGCGAAGGGTCCGGTCGCCGCCTCGAGCTCGGCGGCGAAGCGGAGCGCGGCCGGGCGGGGCCGTGTCAGCAGAAGCGTGATGTCGGTCGGGGTCACGTGCGGGCGCCCGGGGCTTGACTGGCCGCCCGACCTAAGCCACCGCCTCGCTGCCATGCAAGCCGCATCGCCCTCCATCCTCACCGTGCTCGGCCTCGAGAGCAGTTGCGACGACACCGGCGCCGCAATCGTCCGCTGGGCCGAGGGGTCGCCGCCCACGATCCTGTCCAACGTGGTCGCCGGGCAGGCCGAGTTGCACGCGACCTATGGCGGCGTGGTGCCCGAGATCGCCGCCCGCGCCCATGCCGAGAAGCTGGACCTCGTGGTGGAACGGGCGCTCGCCGAGGCAAGGCTGGGGCTTTCCGCCCTCGACGCGGTGGCGGTCACCGCCGGGCCGGGCCTGATCGGCGGCGTGATGGCGGGTGTGATGTGCGCCAAGGGGATCGCGCTCGGCGCCGGCCTGCCGCTGATCGGTGTCAACCACCTCGCCGGCCACGCCCTGACCCCCCGGCTGACCGACGGGCTGGCCTTTCCCTACCTGATGCTGCTCGTCTCGGGTGGACACTGCCAGTTTCTCTTGGTCGAGGGGGCGGAGAGCTTCCGCCGCCTGGGCGGCACGATCGACGACGCGCCGGGAGAGGCGTTCGACAAGGTCGCCCGCCTGCTCGGCCTGCCCCAGCCCGGCGGCCCGGCGGTTGAGCGAGCGGCGGCGCAAGGCGCCCCCGCTCGCTTCGCCTTCCCCCGGCCATTGCTCGACCGGCCCGGCTGCGACCTGTCGTTCTCGGGGCTCAAGACCGCCGTCCTGCGCGCACGCGACACGGCCATGGCCGAGGCTGGCGGGCTGCGGCTGCAGGACAGGGCCGATCTCTGCGCCGGGTTCCAGCGCGCCGTGGCCGAGGTGCTCGCCGAGAAGAGCCGCCGCGCGCTGGCGGCCGCCGGAGACGTGGCGGCCTTCGCCGTGGCGGGCGGCGTCGCGGCCAACGGCGAGATCCGTGCCGCGCTCACGCGGGTCGCCGGCGAGGCGGGCGTCGCCTTCACCGCGCCGCCGCTCGCGCTGTGCACCGACAACGCCGCGATGATCGCCTGGGCGGGGATCGAGCGTCTGCGCCTCGGCGCACGTGACGGCTTCGACCTGCCCGCCCGCCCCCGCTGGCCGCTCGACGAGGGAGCCGCGCCGCTCGTGGGCGGCGGCCGAAAGGGCGCCAAGGCCTGAGCCTTGCGCCCGCCTGCGCGCGACGCGATGGTGCGCCCCGACCAGAGGGAGAGGCCAGAGTGACAGGCCATAGGGAGGGACGAATGAAGGTGGTGCTGATCTGCCGCGACAAGCCGGGGGCGCACGAGATCCGCGCAGCCAACCGCGACGCGCATCTCGCCTACGCGGCCGAGACGGGCGCGGTGTGGATGGGCGGGCCGTTCCTCGATGCAGAGGGCAACATGACCGGCTCGCTCATCATCCTCGAGGTCGAGAGCGTCGAGGCGGCGAAGGCATGGTCGGCGGGCGACCCTTACGCCAAGGCCGGCCTGTTCGAGAGCGTCACCATCGACGCCTGGAAGAAGACGGTCGGCTGATGGCCTTCTGGCTGTTCAAGTCAGAGCCCTCGACGTGGTCGTGGGACGACCAGGTGGCGAAGGGCTGCGCGGGCGAGGAATGGGACGGCGTGCGCAACTACCAGGCGCGCAACCACATGCGCGCGATGAAGCCGGGCGACCGCGGCTTCTTCTACCATTCGCAAAAGGAGAAGGCGGTCGTCGGCATCGTCGAGATCATAGCCGAGGCGCATCCCGATTCCACCGCCGAAGACGACAGGTGGGAGTGCGTCGACGTCAAGGCGGTGCGCCCCTTCGCCCGGCCGGTGACGCTCGACCAGGTCAAGGCCGAGCCCGCGCTGGCCGACATGGCGCTCCTGAAGAACTCGCGCCTCTCGGTGCAGCCAGTGACCGAGGAAGAATGGCGGCGGATCTGCGAGATGGGCGGAACCGACCCTGACTGAAGCAGGATCCTCGCAGCGCCGGCCTCGTCTGAGCGTGGGCAAGAAGAGCGGCGCCCGACGGGGGCAGGGCAAGGCTCGATGGCGTGGAGTGCCGCTCTTGCCCATATACGGCGCCCCGACGCCGCGGTCACACCGGATACGCAATGCGGAGGCTGGTGAGCCCGGAAGGATTCGAACCTTCGACCAATTGATTAAAAGTCAACTGCTCTACCACTGAGCTACGGGCCCACTCAGGGGCGGGCAGATACGGCCCGGGGCGCGCCCGGTCAAGGGCGAAAACCCCATATTCCGTGCGATGGTCTGGATCAGATGGCGCGCGTTGTGTATCTGGCGCGCGATGGATGGCACCGACCCGCAGACGCGCCTGCGCTTCATGAAGATGCACGGCCTCGGCAACGACTTCGTGGTGCTCGACGCCCGAGCGGGCGGCGTGACGGTGACGCCTGCTCTGGCGCGCGTGCTGGGCGACCGGCACCGCGGCATCGGCTTCGACCAGCTCGCGGTGATCGAGCCGGATGCCGAGGCGGCGGCCCGGCTGACCTTCCGGAACGCCGACGGCTCGCTTTCGGCCGCCTGCGGCAACGCCACCCGCTGCGTCGCCCGCCACCTGATGGACGAGACCGGCGCACCCGCCCTCACCCTGCGCACCGAGCGCGGCCTGCTCGCCTGCGAGGACGCGGGCGGCGGGCTGACGCGGGTGAACATGGGCCCGCCGGTGCTCGACTGGCGCGCGATCCCGCTGGCGGGGGATGTCGACACGCTGCACCT
>OFEU01000830.1_pt1 | contig 11004 bp, 5 predicted proteins | sample 1521221 | NCBI WGS metagenome assembly OFEU01 (sample SAMN03766357, study PRJEB24113) | microbial mat metagenome | isolation source: enrichment culture HLUCC-O from microbial mat sample contains cyanobacterium... | reverse complement strand
CGTCCCCATGAACCAGGTGAAGGGATCGTTGAGGCGGGTCTTGTGGATGTTGAGCGCCGGGATCGCCACGCGCAGCCCGGTGCCGGGGCCGCGGTTCGATTGTTTGAGATCGGGCCGCCCGGGTTCCTCCAGCCGCTGGATCTGCCCGGTAGGGTTGGGAATGGCAATTTCCGGAAACTGCGAATTGATGGTGCGCCCGCCGCGTTCGAATACGCGGAACACATCGCCCGGCGGGATCACGTGCCAGGTCGGCAGCGGATACATTTCGGCGATGACGCCGCGCGCCACCTGATCTTCCGACAGCTTGCCCCCCGGCCCCGCACCGGGAGAGGTGATCTTGGCCGCTTCGCCCTTGCGCGTATAGGCCTCGCCCAGCAGGTAGTTCTTGAACGGCAGGATTCCGTTATTGTAGCTCGCCCCGCCCCACAGCATCGCGCCGGTCGCCATGATCGATCGTTCCGCCGCCTCGATCGCCTGAATGTGGCACGATCCGCAGGCCTCGCGCGCGACGCGATAATCCGACGGGTTCACGAACTTGACGAATTCGGGCGCTTCCTTGTTGAGCAGGGCATAGGACCGCTTGGGATTGGCCGAGGACGGGAAATGCCAGCTGTCGGGATATTTGGGCAGCACATGCGCCCGGTCGCGCGCGGCGACATAATCGGGGTGGTCGTGGGGAAGCTCGGAATTGCCGCGCACTTCGGCGTCTCCGCCGTGACAATCGGTGCAGCCCAGCCGTACCGCGCTCGACAGATGCATCGTCGGCGCATCGGTCGTGACGTGGCAGGTGTTGCAGCCTTCCGACTTGGCGTTCATTTCCGCCAGTGATTGCCGCTGCGGCGCGGGGGGTGCGATGACGCGCGAATAGTCGCGCTTGACCGGTTTCTCCTTGTCCGCCGCCATGGTGTCGCCCGCGAACAGGGCAATGCCAAGCACCAGCGCCGCAAAAAGCAGCGCAAGGTGACGGAACAGAGGACGGCCAAAGATCAGCATCAGTAGGTCAGCACCAGGTTGGCGAGGATGGAATAGAATTTCTGCTCCCGGCCCAGATTGTCGAACAGGTTACGGAAACCATCGCCCGCCACCAGCGTCGCGGCGGAGAGGCGGAACACGATATTCTGGGTGGCCTTGGGCCGCCAGATCGCCGCTGCCGACAGGTCAAAGCCGATCTCGCGCGGGATCGAGCCTTCGTTGCGCAGCACTTGCAGCGTCGCGGTATTTTCGAACCACAGGTGGTTGGCATTGGCCGACAGGCGAAACTCCGGCGTCAGATCGAAATCCGCGCCTGCACCCAGCAACATCAGGCCGGGGTTGTTGAAATTGGACTGGCCCTGTTCCTTGGAAGACCGCAGCGAATTGAGGATGCCGTTGCGCCCGTTCACCGCAACCGCGCGCCCGCCGCCGGCAAAGGGGATGGTCTGGCGAATCCAGTAGGATGTGTCCGCGCCGGCAAACACCGGGTTTTCGAAGATCGCATCGAACCCGCCTTCGGTATCGTCATAGGGATCGCTGTCCCCGCTGGCATAGGCGCCCGACAGGCGAAATCGCATCCAGTCCTTGTCGTAGCTCGCCTCGACCGCCGCGAATTGCGCGTTGATATCGGCCGGGCGGTCGGTGAAGAAGGAATTGCGATCCTCGCCCAGCGCCCAATAGAACGACCCCGTCAGGTTCACCCGCCCCACCCGGCCATCCATGTTGTAGCCGAGATAGACCACGTCATATTCGCGGCCCCTGAGCGTGCCGAGCAGCGCGGGGCGCACCGGAAAGCCGTTGGTGTCAATCTGGATGTCGTCGGACTCGCGGTTCATGTTGTAGACCACGGTGAACTGGCTGGTCAGCGCCGGGATCAGGAAATCCTGCCGATACGCATTGGCGACGAAGACGAAATCGTCACGCGGGGACCGCAAAATCGCGTTGAGGCCCGAATTGGTGTCCTTTTCCAGCCGCCAGAATGCGCCCAGATTGAACTGGAAGCGGTTGTTGTCGCGCGATCCGAACAGGCGCACGCCCAACTGCTGGTCGTTGAACAGGAAGCCGCGGAAATCGGACTGGAACGGCTGGATGCCGGCGCGGATCGAGATGAAATCGAACCGGTCATTGTCGAACTGGCTGAAGTGGTAATCGACGAAGGCTTCCTGCACGCCAAGAAACTGGTCGAGCCGGTGGCTGGGGCGCGACGGTTCGACGAACAGCACCCGGCGTTCGGGCACGTCGACATAATTGACGTTGTAGGCCAGCGTCAGGCGGTATTCGACCGTCGGCGGCTTGAAGGTGGTCGATCCTTTCAGCAGGGCGAAACCGGCGATGAAGGTCTGGCTGAGCACCTGGCTGAAATCATCGCCGAACACGTCGATCCGGTCGGGATCCTCGGTGGTCTGCACGCCCACGGGGATGGGGAAGGTGCGCGGCTCGTACACGGAATCGGAAATCAGGTTGGCAACGAAAAACCAGTCGTCGCCGGTGATCGGCAACCACGGCACCTTGTCCGGGTTGATCGGCCGGTCACCCTTGTAGGTGTTCTGGTTATAGGGATCGAGCAGGCTTTCCTGCACCAGCCCGAGGCTCTCGATCAACCGCCAGCGATCGGGGATCGGCAGTTGGTCTGTCGGGAAGGCTTCTGGCGGCGGGGCACGGATTGCGCCTTCGTTCTCCTGCTCAATCCGCTCGGGCAGCGGGGCGGTGTAGCCCGGTCGCTCGCGCCCTTCGATGATCTCAGGGTCGACCGGGGGAATATCTTCCTCCCAATCGCGCGCCGCATCCTCACCCGGCGGAACGATGGGCGGCGCCATCTCCTCTGGCGGCGGCGGAGCGGCCTGCATCAGTAGCATCGCGGGGAGCAGCAGCGCCATACTACAGCCCCTCGCACACGTTCTGCGCCGGGTCGTCGAGGAAGGGCGCAAAGGGGCAATTGACATACCGCAGCCGCACCTGCCGGCTGCCGACCTGCACCACGATCCGGTCGGCGCGGATATCCTTGGGCGCATTGCCGATCCCGCCAGCACGCACGCCGGCATTGTGCAGGCCGAGGAAGCTGATCATGTCATCCTGATCGATCCCGTCGCCCGACACGCCGATGCCGCCCACCAGGGCGCCATTGCGATAGATCGGGACAGAGCCGGGGAATATCTGGATGCCGTTGGCAAGGCGCGAATTCCCGCCGCCGATCTGCGGCAGCCCGGTGCAATTGCGCGGGGTGTCGGTGCCGCTCGCGCCGGTGACAAAGCCCAGATGCTGCGCCAGATTGCCCAGCACCAACGCGCTTTGCAAACCGGTGGAGAACGGATTGAACTGCGCAATCGGACGCGACAGCGGCCCGTGCGGCTGGCCCACCTCGCCATCGGGGAAATAGGGCCGCGACAGATTGCCGCCCGCGCGGTCGGAGTAGCCAAAGGCACCCGTCAACGCGTTCGGATCGCCAACGAAAGCCCGCAACCGCGCAACGAATTCGGGCACCTCGCCCGGCGCGCTGAGCAATTCATCCGCGGCAAAGGCGCCGGAGAAGAAATTGGCGGTGCGCGCCTTCTGCAAGGACACATCAATGCCGAAGATCGGCGCATCGGGTGAACGAACGATGCCCAGCACAGCCCCGCGCGTATCGACAAGGCTGATCGTCACCTGTGCGCGGCTGTCCAGCGGTTGACGGATCTGCGCGCGGGCGCGGCTCATTACGGTGAAGGCTTCCTCGAGGATCACGCGCGCCTCGGTCTCGGTGATCGGGGCAGCCACATCGCCCCCGTCCGTTCCGCTGCGCACCGGGAAACGGTTCCCGCCTGCGCCATTGGACAGGACGAAAGCGTCCCGGTTCGAAAACTCCGCCGCGCTCGAAGGCCGGATGCCCGACGCCTCGGTCCCGTAGATGCTGCCCGCCAGCAGGCCGGCGCCCGCATAATATCCCGTCACCGGCACCAGCGCGCCCGCCGTTCCGACAAAGCTCGCCCCTGCGACATTGCCGATCTGCGGATATTCGATGTCGGTGTAGCGCAGGCTTGTGCCGTCGGCGGTGATGCGGTCGGCGCGGATGCTGACCGGCGCTTCAAAGCCCACGGTGCCCGCCAGCGCAATCGCTTCGTCAAGATCATTGTCGCGGTCGAGCACATTGGCATCGAGGCCGTAGACCCCGTCGGCGATCACGCCCACGCCGCCGATCACCACGCCGTTGCGGTAGAGCGGAAAGCCCCCCGGATCAGCCGCAAGGCCCAAGGGCGAACGCTTGGGCCCGATCAAACCGTCACCGGCACGCGCGGACAGGTCGCTGCACGGCAACTGGCTGAACTGCACCCCGAACAGCGGCCCGCTCTCCAACCCCGCGGTGGTCGGCGCCGGCGGGAAATGTTCCTGCACGATCATGCTCGCGGTGCGGGTGGAAAAGGCATTGCCGCCGCTCGAAAGGTAAGCCCCGGTGATTGCCTTGGCGATCGCGGCTCCGGCGCTGGGAATCGTCAGCCCCTGCACGTCGATATCATCGCCATCGGGCGCGCCCGGAATGGTCGCGGTGGGCGCAGCGCCGGGCATGGCGAATACGGCCAGCACATTGCCGACCCGGTCGGTGACCGCGATGGTCGCGGCAGCGCCCCGGGCATTGGCCTCGGCCGCGGCCCGGGCGATCACCGTGCCGACATCGTCCGCGCTCAGGCTTTCGGCCGGCGGGACCGAATAGACATTGCCCGCAGGCGGCGGTGGTGGCGGCGGCGCAGGGCCGCCCCCGGTCGCGCCGCCATTGCTGGGCGGACTGTCCCCGCCCCCGCAGGCGGCCAGCAGCAAGGCGCCCGCCGTCAGCCAGAATGTTGCCCCGCTGCGCATCGTCAGGCCAGCCTGCCGATCGCACTTGCCGCAGCCTTCAACGCGGTGCGGAATTCTGCCGGGCGATAGGCATTGGGCTCCTCGACCGCCTTGTAGGCCCGCGCGATATCGGAGCGGATGCCCGCCGCCGCGCCGCGCGTCACCCGGCCTTCGCGCACCAGCGCGTTCAGAAGCGTGTCCACTGCCATGACCGCCTGCACAGACCCGGCGTAATCGGTGAAGCGCGGCGCGGTCGCCTCGCCCGCGATCATGCCGATCACCTTGAAGGCGTCGGCATTGGCATAGCTGCGGCCCGACAGCGCATCCGACAGCCGCCCGGCGCGCGCAGCCAGCGCCTGTGCAGCGGCGCGCGTCTCGCCGGGGGATGCCCCCATGGCACGATGGAAATCGCGGGCTGCGGTGCGGAACGCCTGGGCCTCGCCCGGCACCAGCGCGCCCGCCACGGCGGACAGCATGATGATGTTCTCGTCATTGAAGGGCGGGTTGCCGAAGGGGATCGGGCGGGCAGGATTGGTCTCGAAGGTCAGCTTGCGCTGCGGGCCGTCGGTGATGGTGCGGTGACACGAATGGCAGTTATAGAAATAGAACTGCGGAAAGGCGCCTTCCATCGCGAATTTGGGCTGGGCGAACAATCCGGTCGCACGGCGCACCGCCTCGGCCTGCCCCACCGCCCAGAAACGCACCGAACTGGGCGCGCCTTTGCGCTGCACATAATCGGCATCGATATTGTGGTGCTGCTGCAGCGCGCTGAACAGATCGAGCTCGAAAGAAACGCGCGGATGGCCTGCCGCCATCATCGCATGGGTCACGAACTGGCCCGGCTTGTCCGAACCATAGTGGCAATCGAGGCAGACGTTGGCGCGCGTTCTGGCATTGTCGAGCGGGGTCAGCCCCGCAGCCACGTTCGAGGCATGGGTGGCAGGCAGGGCGTAATGCTCCGCCAGCCAGCCGCCGCCCGAAGGCCCATGGCAGCTTTCGCAGCCCACCCCATCGGAGAGGGTGAATTTCGCCCCGCGCCGGGCGGGCGGCGCATAGGTCGAATGGCAACCGAGGCAGGCCGGGGCCTGCGCCGCGTTGCCGAGCCCGAGGCTGGCGGCAATCTGCTGGCCCCTGCGGCCTGAAAGCACAGCATAGGCGCGGCTATGCGCGCCGCCGGGCGAGGACGGTTCCTGCCAGGTCGCGATTTCATCCTGCCGCACCACCGCGCCATTGCCCTCGGCCCGGCCATGACAGGTGGATCCGGCGCAGCTGGCGACGCCTTCGAATGTGGGGTTTCCGATTGCACCCGACGCGGGATACAGGGCTGCAAGGCCGATCACTGCGAACAGACGTGCAAATTGCGGCCTGCGATTGAGGCCAGCGACCAGTTTCGCCAGTACTCCCGTCATCCCATCCCCCCCGAGATGCCTACCCGCACTCACCACCGGCTGCGTAGAACAACAGCGTCGGCAAGGCTAGCAAGTCACCGGCACCTGCGCTTGTAGAGCCGCGTCAGGAAATCGCCCCGCTTGCCGACTCCCGCGCCTTTGCGTCCCTGCGCCCTTGTCCCAAGCTTGGGGCGGCGATGCAACAGGCAATGCACGGCTTTTTGCGCTTGTGCCGTTTGAAGCACACCCGCAGCGGCCCAAATGCGGTGAACGCTCACAAAGCATGGGTCCGCCTGCGGGGATTCCGGGCAGGCCGAGTTGGCTTTCCGCCGCCCCGGAATGCGCCGGGACATGCCGCCAGGTTCAGCCGGCCGCCTCCGCCGAAGCCTCCAGCGTGCTCGCCAATGCTTCGAGCTGGACCGAACAGCCTTTCGAAATCAGCGCCTCCGCCAAGGCATCGGGCTGTTCGTAATCCTCGGCCAGCAGCACGAAGTTCAGCTCGGCGCTGGCGGTGCCATCAGGGCCGGTGACCATGTATTGCCCGCCCTCGGTAATCGGCATGCGCGCAGGGTCGAGCGCGGCGACCGTGACCGTATCGTCAAAAGTGACTTCCGCCTGTGCCTCGGTCTCCCCAAGGGCAGCGATGCGATAGGTCGCGGTACCCTCGGTACCGGGCCGCCACAGCCGAACGGTGGACAGGTCGTAAAGGCAGATCGTGCCCGAGCGGGTGATATCGACATACCACAAGCTGGGGTTGGTCACTGTCTCGTCCTGTTCGCCGCGCACCGCCCCGGTGCGCACCCGTGTCGCGGCGCGCTTGCGGGTGAGCGAAGCAAAGCGGTCCGATGCGACCTGCGGCCGGTCGCCGACCCGGAATGTGCCGGCACCCTTGATGACGCGGGTGCCTTGCGCGGTCAGCACCGTCACCACATCGCCCGCTTTCAGGGTGATCGTCGCATTGTCATCGACCTTGGTGCCGACCGGGTATCTGGTCGACGAAGGGCCGGTGGACTTGACCACCACGCCTGCCACGGCCGCCACCGGCAGCGCCAGTGCCGCGCCGCCCAGAGCCAGCGCCGCCATCATCCGTCTCATACTAGCCGAGAACATAAGTTCCTCCCTCGTCCATTTCCTGCATCCGCTTTACCAGATTACGTAACGCTGAATCATCCGGATGACGACCGGCAACATCCTGCGCGAGCCGAAGCGCCGATGCACGATCGCTGGCAGCCAGTGCGCAGGCCTCCGCCAGCACCGCGCGATCGGCATCGGGAAACTGGGGCGCGGGCTCGAACAGGTCAACCGGCCTTGCCCGGCCGCGCAATTGCACCCGGCCCATCTGCCGCCACCATGCCAGATCCGAAGCCTCGGCGAATTCGCGGCTTGCCATGACCGAGGATTCGAGCGCCTTGTTGGCCGCTTCGAGCCGGGCGGCGGTGTTCATCGAATCGCCCAGCGCGGTGTACTGGATACGCGTCGCACCGCCGAAATTGCCGATCACCGCCTCGCCGAAGTGCAGGCCGACGCGGGTCTTGCCGATCTTGGGCAGGCTTGCGTCCATCGCCGCGACCTCGCGCCGGAAATCCTCGCCCGCCTGCCACAGCGCATAGCCGGCCTTGGCCGCCCTGGTGCCATCATCCGGGCGCGAAATCGGCGCGCCCCAGAAAGCCACCACCGCATCGCCCACGAACTTGTCGATCACCCCGCCATGATCGAGCACCACCTGGCTGAGCAGATCGAGATAGCGGTTGAGCAGCTTGGCCACCATTTCCGGCGCGATTGCGTGGCTCATCTTGGTGAAGCCTTCCAGATCGCTGAACAGCACGAAGATTTCACGCTTTTCACCGCCCAGCGAAAGCAATTCGGGCTTGTCGATGATCGCCTGGGCGATGTCGCGCGGGATATATTTGCCGAGCGCGCTGGTGGCGAAATTGCGCTGCACCGCGCCCGAAGCCCGCGCTGCCGCGGTCACCGCGGTAAAGGCGATGATCCAGCCCACCAACCAGCCGACCGCCGGAAGGCCATAGGTATCGACATTGCGCACTTGCAGCAGCACCGGAATGCCGATGAAGGTCACGAACAGCACCACCAGAAAGGGCGCCAGCCGGCGCGCGGGCCATTCAAGCAGTGCGGTCAGCGCGGCCGTAATCACCACCAGCAGCGCCATGGCCCACAGCACCCATTGCGGCACCGGCGCGAGATAGCGGTTATCGAGCATCTGGGCGATGATTTCGGCATGGACCGCGATCCCGGCCGGAACATCACCATTGATCGAGGTAAACGAGGTTTCGACCCGGTCGTAATCGACGATATCGCCGCCGATCAGAACATATTTGCCCGCGAACTGCTCGGCCAGAAAGGGCAGCACTTCGGGATCGGGATCGGCCAGCAGATCGATCTGGAGCGAGGCAAACAGCGGGGCATCGACATATTTGGGCCGACGATAATCGATCGCGCCTTCATATCCGGCAAAGGCCGCCCGGGCCTCGCCCGCATCCTCCAGCATCGCCCGCCCCAGCAGCGGCGGCAGGCCAGCGACAATGCTCGGCCAGATCCTGGTCGCCCCGAAGGTATTGTCTAGCCGGATGCTGGCCGGATGGGCGCTGGTGCCTTCGAGCCGGGCCTGGAATTCCTCCAGATATTGCTGCTGCTCGTAGACGATGTCGTCCTGATTCGTTTCGAGGTTGGCATAGGCAATCGCGACCGGCGTCTGCATCGCGCGCAGGGTTTCGATCAGCGCATCGTCCTCGTCCTGCGGCTGATCGAACAGGATGTCGATCCCGATCGCCTTGGCCCCCATGGTATCGAGATTGGCCAGCGCGCGGGCCAGCATCCCGCGGTCGAGCGGCGAACGCTTGCGGGCAGCGATCAGGGTCTGGTCGGTATAAACCAGCAAAACGATGCGCTCGTCCTGTTCGGCAAGGTCTGCGGCATAGTAGGCGCGCAGGTCATACAGCGCGCGCTCGGCCTCGCTGGTCAGCGGTGTCGGCTCCTCGCCGCCGGGCAGCAACCAGCTGAAGCGGGCGATGAACACCGCCAGAAGCAGCACGATGAGAGTCGCGGCCAGTTGCACCCCGCCCGCCTCGCGCACATTGCGCCAGCCGCGCCGCAGCCAGGCGAATGACGAAGATGCCGGACCCGGCGCTTGCTCCATGATTTGCGTCCCGCGCGCCGTCAGCGGACGAGACGGGCCGCGCCGTCGCCCACCACGGCAAACGCGGACCAGTAGAAGGGATGCGAAGTATCGGCATCGTCCATCAGACCGATCTGGGATTCGCGCAGCGCCTCGGCGGTTTCGCGGCTGTCCTCGACGAACAGGCCCGAAATCAGCCGCCCGGTCGCGTCGAAATCATCCGGCACCGGCCAGTGGCTGGCGAGCACCGTGCGTCCGCCCGCGCCCACGAAGGCGCGCACCAGCCCATCCAGCGCGAATTCGCCGCCACTGGTCACCCCGGCCTCGCGGGTCGCACCGATGGTGGCACTGCCGGCAGTATCACAGGCAGACAGGATCACGAGGTCGGCATCGATCCTGAGGCCGAAGATTTCGGCAAAGCTGAGCAAGCCGTCCGAATCCTCGTTGTCGCCGAAACTGGTCAGCAGCGCCGGGCGCGGCGGGCATTCCGGCTTGGGCGCCGTTACCAGACCGTGGGTGGCAAAGTGCAGGATGCGGTATTCGCCGAGATCATCGAGAGTCCCGATCGCGGTATCGGTAAAGGCCGCGCCGGTGAGTACCTGCGAGGCGGTGCCGAAACGCGAGGCGGCCTCGCGCAGTTCGTCGGCCTTGATCGGATTGGCCCAGATATTGGGCGACCACTGGCAATTGTCCCCCGCCTCCAGCGCAGCGCGGGTACGGGCGCCGCCGACGGTTCCCGGCCCGATCGGCGCATTTTCGCCCAGCCCGAGATAGGCGCGCTTGCCATCCGAAGGCGGGGCCGCGCGCACATCGCGGAAAGCCGATGCCGCCACCGAGGTGCTGATCTGGGTCTTGCGCCCGAGCCACGCCGTGCCGCGGAAATCATATTCGTCCGCATTGCGGCCCGCCAGCCGCGCCTTGTAATCGGCAACGCTGGCATCATCGGTCACCAGCAGATTGATCGGCAGCTTGAGCAGCGCGCCGTCGGGCTCGAACACGATGTGTTCAAGGGCGGGCAAACGGTCCGCCACGGGCGCGAACAGGCGGACGTAAAGTTCGCGGGCACGCTCGATGTCGAAGGGATAGGTCAGCACCTGACCGCCCTCGACCACGGCGATGCTTTCGCGGATCTTGCCGACCAGACTGTCCAGCTCGGCAGGGGTGGCATCGGCACGCCAGACCTGCGCATCCGCCTGGGTCGCATAGATGACAAAAGCCCCGCGATCGAGCGTGACCAGCTTCACATAGGCCTCGCCATCGCGCAGAATCTGCTGGAGATCGGCCAGCGCGATGGCGCTGCCGGTCACCGCACGATAGCGCGGGAAGGCGGCCAGTTGCTGGAGCACCTCGGCTTGTTGCTGCTGCAATTGCGCAAGCTGCGCTTCACGCTCGGCAATCCGTCCGGCTTCCCCGCTGGCGAGCTGTTCGGCAGAACGCAGTTCGATCAGGGAAAGCCTGAGCTGCTCGATCGCGCGCCCGAGATTGGTCGCGGTGCGGAACAGCTGGGCGGCATCATCGCTGCCGGCGGACAGTTCACGGGCGAGCACGGCCTGGGTCTGGGCAAGGCCGGGACGCTGGAGCAGCTGGCTGGCCGCAAACAAATCGCCCGCCACATCGCCGTTTTGGGTCCCGCCGTCGAGCAGCAGAGCGAAATAGGGCGTCAGCAGGCTGCGCAGCGAGGGCAGTGGACGGCCCTCGGCATCG
>OFEU01000826.1_pt1 | contig 11036 bp, 7 predicted proteins | sample 1521221 | NCBI WGS metagenome assembly OFEU01 (sample SAMN03766357, study PRJEB24113) | microbial mat metagenome | isolation source: enrichment culture HLUCC-O from microbial mat sample contains cyanobacterium... | reverse complement strand
GCTGACGAAGCGCAAAGTTCCAAACCGAACGACAGACATCTAGCGTGTGCTCGATCGTCGCCATCTGTTCGGCTGTGGGTTGTAACTTGTATTCGTAGGTCATGGTTAGCATGAACCCAGTTTACCTTACATGAGTTGTTTTGTAGTGTAAAGTTTTGTACCTCTGCCCAAGGTCGGGACATCGAACCCATCGATTGGCTTGAGGGAGTCCATGTATCCCTGCCTTAAACCTTGTTCGTCTGAACGACTCACTCGTTTTGAAGGCAGGGTTTTATCGCTCCCTCAAACTCCCTCTTCCGTGATAACCGTAAATCAATCCTAGCGCAGGGCCGATTCGTGTGTGTAGCTGAGTGATCTTGTTGTACCTGTGGCGACGGAGTGCGTTGCGGCGTCTCTAGTGGTGCTGCTCCCCTTCCTATCCTCAAAAAGCTATATCGAGAATCAGGGCCATGACGACTAAACCCCGCCGCTCCTTGACCCCCACCTGTTTCGAGATGGACCGAATGCGTCCCTAAGATCATTCAACTGCGTCAGTTGACCCCTCACCGCCTCTGACACCCCCAAAGCGTCCCCGCTCGGGGTAGAATGACTTGGATCAACGTATATCGATAACCCAGTTCGGACTCCCGTTGCAATGGCAGAAACCCTATTTTTCAACGCCTTAAAGGAAGCCCTCGACGAAGAAATGGCTCGTGATGAGACTGTTTTCGTCCTCGGTGAAGATGTCGGTCACTATGGCGGCTCCTACAAAGTGACCAAAGATCTCTACGACAAATATGGTGAGCTGCGCTTGCTAGATACCCCCATCGCCGAAAATAGTTTTACGGGGATGGCCGTCGGCGCCGCCATTACGGGCCTGCGTCCCATCATCGAAGGGATGAATATGGGGTTTCTCTTGCTGGCCTTTAACCAGATTGCCAACAATGCTGGTATGTTGCGCTACACCTCCGGCGGCAACTTTACGATTCCTATGGTAATTCGTGGACCGGGTGGGGTCGGACGACAACTTGGGGCTGAACATTCTCAACGGCTTGAGGCCTATTTTCAGGCGGTTCCAGGGCTGAAAATTGTGGCCTGTTCAACCCCCTACAATGCCAAAGGCCTGCTCAAAGCGGCCATTCGCGACAATAACCCGGTGCTGTTCTTTGAGCATGTGTTGCTCTATAACCTCAAAGAAGACCTCCCCGATGGGGATTACATTGTTCCCCTCGATAAGGCTGAGGTGGTGCGCCCCGGAGAACAAGTGACCCTCTTGACCTACTCACGGATGCGTCATCATTGTGTCCAGGCCGCGAAAACCCTGGAAAAAGAAGGGTTTGACCCGGAAATCATTGACTTGATTTCCCTCAAACCCTATGACCTAGAAACCATTGGCGCCTCGATTCGCAAAACTCACCGCGTTATCGTGGTCGAGGAATGTATGAAAACTGGCGGTGTTGGGGCTGAGATTACGGCCAGCATCAATGATCATTTCTTTGATGAACTCGATGCACCGGTGTTGCGCTTGTCCTCTCAGGATATCCCGACGCCCTACAATGGAACCCTTGAGCGCTTAACCATTGTTCAACCTCATCAAATTGTTGAGGCGGTTAAGAAAATGGTGGCGTTGCAGGTGTAACGTTTTGTCAATAAAACTTGCGGTTCTTCTAACTCTGTGTTATGCGTCGTCAACAACAATCTCTCCTGATTTTAATTTTTGTTCTCTTGGTGGGTGCGATCGCCATTCTGGTTCAAGTCCCCCTCCAGTTGGGGTTGGACTTAGAAGGGGGATCTCAGTTGACTATTGAAGCGCAGCCGACGGAAGAAATCCCGGTCATCAGCGATCGCGACCTAGAAGCCGTGCTGGTGGTGGTGCGCAACCGGGTCGATGGCCTCGGGGTCAGTGAGCCGCTGGTGCAAACCGTCGGAGAAAATCGCATTTCCGTTCAGCTTCCGGGGGTGAGTGACCCGGCTCAAGCTGAACGGGTGTTGGGGGGAACCGCACAACTAGAATTTCGCGAACAAGTCAACAACCCAGAAGTTCAGGCTCAGCTTCAGGTGCGCCAGGAAGAACTTCTGGAGTTGCTGCAAGAACAAGAACGACTGACTGGAGAAGGACGAGAGGCGGAACTGGCCGCCACCCAAGAGGCCATCGCCGCCAAGGAAGCGCAAATTGAGGAATTAACCAATCAGCTCTATCGTAGTGTGGGGCTGACCGGGAAAAACCTCGAAGATGCCAATGTCACCTCAACCCGCATTGATGGCGTTTGGAGCGTCGTCATTGATTTTGACCGAGAAGGGGGAGAAAAATTCGCCCAACTAACGCGCAACATTGCCGGAACCGGACGACGGTTAGGAATTTTCCTCGATGATGAACTCATCAGCGCTCCTGGAGTGGGGGCTGAATACGCCGAAACGGGAATCAGTGGCGGCGGCGCTCGTATTGATGGCCAATTTAGTCTTGAAGATGCCAACACCCTGGCCACTCAGTTACGAGCTGGGGCCTTGCCGGTTCCCGTGGAAATCGTCGAAAACCGGACCGTCGGCGCAACCCTGGGACAAGATAGTATTCGTCGCAGTATTTATGCTGGAATCGGCGGATTGGTGCTGGTGTTAGGGTTTATGGTGGTCTATTATCGCCTGCCGGGGGCGATCGCCAACCTCTCCTTGACCATCTACGCCATCCTCACCTTAGCCTGTTATGCCCTGCTTGGAGTGACCCTAACGCTACCGGGAATTGCTGGGTTTATCCTCAGCATTGGTATGGCCGTTGATGCCAACGTGCTCATCTTTGAGCGCACCCGTGAAGAACTGCGAGGCGGAAAAACCCTCTATCGCTCCGTCGAGTCTGGGTTTTATCGCGCCTTCTCCAGTATTTTAGACAGTAACGTCACCACCCTGATTGCCTGTTTAGCTCTGTTTTGGTTCGGAGCGGGGTTAGTCAAAGGCTTTGCGGTCACTCTCGCCATTGGTGTCGGTGTGAGTATGTTTACCGCCATTACCTGTAGCCGTAGCCTCATGTTCTATGTGTTAACGCTACCGAACCTGAAAAAACCCGAGTTTTTCTGTCCCAATCTGACGCCACAACTGGCTAAACGTTAGGGTGGCTGATTATTCTTAGACAGACTAAATAAGACATCAGAAAGCGCTAGAACAATTAAAATAAGGCAGTCATCTTAACTTAAACTGTCAATTCTTAACTGTCAATCTCCCTGACCTGCAAGCCGCCATCGACACGATGAAACTGAGTGTAACCCGACAACGAAGCCTCTGGTGGGCGATTTCCATCGCTTTCGCCGTGATCAGTACCCTGGCCATGGGACTGTCGATCGCCCGGTTAGGAGCGCCGCTACCCCTGGGGTTAGACTTCACAGGAGGGACTCGCCTACAACTTGAGCGAGACTGCACCATCGCCAATAACTGCGATGGCCCCATCGACGTCAGCGCCGCCCGTCAAATCCTAGCAGGGCAAGGTCTAGGAACCAACGTGCAGGAATTTGGCGAAAACGAACAGGGGTTAGTGGTACGCACCACCGACTTAGACGTGGAAGCGCGATCGCAGCTCGAAGCCGCCCTAGAAGCAGAACTGGGAACCTTTGACCCCGAGAAAACCCAAATTGACACCGTCGGGCCAACCGTAGGACGGCGTTTACTGCGATCGGGCCTGCTGTCCCTGATTGTCGCGAGTTTAGGCATTGTCGGCTATCTAAGCATTCGCTTTCAACTCGACTATGCCCTATTTGCGATCGTCGCCCTATTTCACGACGTTTGGATTACCACCGGCCTCTTTGCCCTATTGGGCCTCGTGACCAACTTTGAAGCCGATAGCCTCTTTATCGTGGCCCTGCTGACCATCGTCGGCTTTTCCGTCAACGATACCGTCGTCATCTACGATCGCGTCCGCGAAACCCTAAAATTCAACCCCAACGACGACATCAACGACATCGTTGATGATGCCGTTAACCAAACCCTCACCCGTTCAATTAACACCACCGCAACCACCGTTTTACCCCTGCTGGCGATCTTTATCTTTGGCGGCGAAACCCTCAAATACTTCGCCCTAACGCTGATTGTCGGCTTCGTCCTCGGGGCCTACTCCAGTATTTTTATCGCCACCGCCGCCCTGGCCCTCTGGCGAGAAAAACATCCCCAAGCGGCAGTTTTGGCGGCTGACGACGAAAATGGCGACGAAAATGGCGACGAGAGTGGCGACGAGAGTGGCGATGGCAAAACCGCCTCCCTGGACGAGTCCTCATCAGCATAATCGAGACAATGGAGACAAGTGACACAATCGAGGTAATAATCAAGATACGGGGTGTTTCAGATTAGCGTAGGACTGTGATGTCAGACCCCCAAGCCTCCACCTTTCAACAACAACTCCAACGTCTCCATCGCCTAACCGTAGTAGCCCGTTGGTTGGTCATTATCGCCCTTTGGCTCAGCCTTGGCGTAACCAGTCTTTGGACCCTACGCCGGGAAATTGCCCTATGGCTCGAACACTTTACCTGGGTCGCCCTCTGGTACGCCTTTCGTCACTATCCTTGGGCGGCCTTGGGCATCGGATTCTGTGTCGGCTGGACGGTCTCCGTGCTAGTCTGGCAAAGCCGCAATATCATCTGGGGAATGCCAGACCTAGAACGTCGTCGCCTAGAACATCAACTCTGGCGCATTCGTGCCAATGGAACCAAACATCCCCTCTGGAAATGGGTGGTTCCGAGCCAATGTCATTCAGACTCCTCGAAAAAGTCAACATCAGAACGTTAATATGAAATCCATACAGGTGTCATGGTAGCCTCGATGACTCTGACGGGGATTGAGCCGGGCATCTGACTTCCTTTAGCGTTTTTGAACATGGCACCTCGCGCCCTGAGAAACGTCAAGTTTCCCAAATCTCTACCTGCGCTTATGTTCGGTCCGACCTCCTTTCGCCGCATTTTGCTGTCGCGGATTCTCCTACTCAGCGTCCCGGTGTTGCTGATTGGACAATATGTGACCTACCGTAAAGCGCGATCGAGCTTACTCGAAACAGCTCGTCAGAACCTAACCGAAAGTGCCATCCGTAAAGGAAATCGCATTGAAGAGCGATCAAACTCCCTGAAAACCCAATTGCGTCTGGCCAGTGAAACGGCGGCCTTGGAGTCGGGGTCTGTCCCCAGAATACAGACCTTTCTCGACAACTTCCGGGAACAACTCCCCGATACGGTGACCTGTTTGCAAGTGACGGACTTAGACACCCAGACGGCCATCGCCCAAACCTGTGATGAGCAAATTTTTAACCCACCTCCGGCAACCTGGTGGGGGGAATCCCAAACAAGTTTAAATCGGACTCTATTTGTAACAGCCGACATTGCTGAGAACGTCAATTCTGCCTCGGTTTCGACTGCAAGCCACCTCAGACCCCAAAGAACCGAAATTACCCTAAGTGCGCCCATTTATCCTGAAGAGGCCACTCGTCCGCGCTACGTGATCACTCTGCGATCGGTCTTAGAACAAATCGACGAACCCGAAAACCGCGCTGGCTCCCTGACGGGTGAAACCGTCGTCATTGATGACCAAGGTGTGATCCTAGAACATCCGATGCCACAGTTAGTAGGCAGCAACATCGAGAGTCAACCCAACTTTGAACGGATGCAAAGTTTGGTCAACAGCGCCCTGGTGGGGAATCAGAACTTTCAACATCTCTTCTCGTTTACGGGTCGCCAAAAAGAGTTACTCAGTGGCTACACCGCCGTTGCTTCACCCATATCTTCTTTGGATGACGAAGACGAGGAGAGGCGCTGGATTGTCCTGGCCGTAACCCCCCTCGATAACGCCTTGGCCGGACTAGAGCCTATCCGTCAGGTTATGTTTAATTTAGTTCTCGGACTCTTGGCGGCAAACCTGATTGCAACTCTCTACTTAGCACAGGATTTGGCCCGTCCCGTGGAAAAATTGGGGGAATACGCTCGTAATATCGAGTGCAACACCGCCTCAGACCCCATGCCTGCTAAATTCTTCATTCAAGAGTTTAACCAACTCTCAAAAGCCTTAAATCGTGCCATTGAACGCTTAAAAACTTGGGCGCAGGAACTCGAAGATGCCTGGACAGAATCGAAAAACGCCAATCGCCTCAAAAGTGAGTTTTTGGCCACCATCTCCCATGAGTTGCGGACTCCTCTCAATGGCATTATCGGCAGTTTGCGTCTGGTTCGGGATGGCTTTTGTGATGATGAAGCCGAAGAACAGGAATTTTTACAACGGGCCGATGATGCCGCCGTTCACTTATTGGGCATTATCAATGATATTTTGGATATCTCGAAAATTGAGGCCGGCACCCTCTCGGTGGTCATTGAATCAGTGGATTTGATGCAGGTGATCGCCGAGGCGATCGAGTTGAATCAAGCCGTGGCCAAGGATAAGGGACTCGTGTTATCCACCGAGGTGCAGGCAGACCCCCCAATTTTGGTGCGGGCTGATGCCGCTAAACTGAAGCAGGTGTTGCTCAATGCGATCGGCAATGCGGTCAAGTTTACCGAAAGCGGTGGCATTTCGATTCAGGTTCGGGTGGAAACGGGAACCCCTGACCATAGCATGGCCGAGTATGGGACTCACTATGTTGTGGTTGACATCATTGATACAGGCATTGGCGTTGACCCAGGGGATTTCGAGAAGTTATTTAAGCCCTTTGTGATGGTTGACGGGTCCAAGACGCGCCGCTTTGGGGGAACTGGCCTGGGTTTAGCTATTTCACGAAACTTAATGGATATGATGAATGGTGCAATTCGTCTCGATAGTGCTGGCGTCGGTTCGGGAACTACGGTAACTCTTGAGTTGCCCATGGCTCAGAAAAATGTATCGTTAGAGAAGACCTCCACATTGGCTGAGGCCGACTCTGACTCAGATTTGAGATGATAATAGAGGCTGTGAGGTTTTCGGAGTCTCACTCAGCCGATTTCCCTTATGAAGACACTCCAATTTTTGACTCGGCGCATTGAGCGTAAGTGGCACCACTGGCGCGATGGTCGCACTCCAAGGGATTCGATGACTCGACACTCGTCGGTTGCTCCTCGAAACTCGTCAGGGGCCGCCCCTCGTCGGGTGAAGATGTCAGGGCCGGTGTCTACGGTGGTTGCGGTTTTTTGTTTGACGGGTGCTTTAGGACAGCGCTTTTATAATCAACCCAAACTCGATGTGGGCAGCCGCGCGCCGCAAACGGTCATCGCGCCGAGATCTGATCGGGTCGAAGATAGCAAAACGACTGAGGAACTTCGCCGCAGCGCTCGTTTAGGGGCCTCTCCGGTGCTGATGGGCGATCCGATGGTGAATCAGCGCGTCTTGAGTCAGGTCAAACGCTATCTTGAGCAAGGGAATCGCCTCCGTGAAGCCGTCGGAGAGTTTCCCTATGTGGAGACGGGGCTTCTCTCTCGGGAGGTACAACGCTATCTACGTAGTGCCTCAACTTGGGAATGGCGGGCAATTCAATGGACCCTGTCACGGCAGCTTGAAGAGAGGGCCGTTGAGTCAACCGTTGACTCAACCGTTGAGGCGAGCGAAGACCCTCTGTCGCAGTTGGAGGCCCAGACGGCGGAAGCTGATGAGGTCGAGACTCGTCGCGAACAGATGTTACAGGCGAGTCGCCTGGGGGCGGTCAATGGGGCGTCTCAGGTCCTGTCGGATCTGCTTGAGAGCCAGGCGAGTCCGATGAATCAGGCTCTTGAACAACTCCTCGTTGTTTCTCAACAGTTGGATGAGGAGGGCGTTGAGGCGGTGATGACGGCCGTTGAAATGGCTCGGGAACGCTATGCTCAAGCGTTAGAGCAGTTGGCTGAGGTGTCATACCCCAATGGCCAGCCGGTATATACGAATACTCTGCTCAATTTGTCGGCGGAGGATTGGCAGCAAACGCGTAACACAACTTTACAGGTGGGACGACAAATGTTGGCTCAGGGCATTGCCTCTGGGGTTCCGGCCAGGATGTTGCAGGATTCGGTGGAGATGCAACTGTCGTTGGCTCTACCGGATGCCCAGATTCGTCATTTAATGAGTGCGGTGTTGATGAATGCCCTGGAAGCGAATTTGGTCACGGACCCCGATCGCACTCGGGAACGGGCTGAGTCGGCGGCTGAGGCTCAGGAACCAGCCTATCTGTCGGTGGAAGCCGGTGAGGTGATTGTCGAAGCCGGTGAGGTGATTACTCGCCGTCAGTTTGTGCTGCTCGACCATTTTGGTTTGGCCCGTCGGGCGCCGGTGAATTGGATTGGCTGGATTGCCTTTGGGGGGACGGTGTTTGTGGCGGTGTCTCTCTATGGGGTGGTTGAACGACGAGTCCATCCGAAGATTTGTAATGGCGATCGCCTCCTGATTCTCTTGTTAAGTCTCAGTGCGCCGGTGATGGTTCTGTTTGGTGTGCCGACGACGAGTTTTCCGGCGATTGGTTTGGCGGTGGGCAGTTTTTATGGCTCTTGGATGGGGGTGACGGTGGTGGCCCTGTTGAGTCTGATTATGCCCATTGGCTTGGAAATTGAGTTGGGCTATCTGATTGCTGGGGCCATTAGTGGCGCGATTGGTGGGGCCATGGCGGGACGGCTGCGATCGCGTGAGGAATTGGCCCTGTTAGGAGCGGGAGTCGGCTTCGCTCAAGGGGCCAGCTTTTTCTTCATCACGGTGACCAGTCTGCTGTTACAGGGAACCACAGGACCGTTATGGTCGTTGTTACTAGAGACGGCTCTGATTCAAGGACTCTGGGGGGTTGGCTGGAGTGTGGTGGTCCTTGGGGTTAGCCCCTATTTGGAACATCTGTTTGATTTGGTCACTCCCATTCGCTTAGCAGAACTGTCTAATCCGAATCGGCCGTTGCTCAAACGCCTGGCGGCTGAAGCACCGGGAACCTTTCAACATACGTTATTTGTGGCGACGTTAGCTGAGTCGGCGGCGAAAGCCCTCGGCTGTAATGTGGAGTTGGTGCGAGCCGGTACTCTCTATCACGATATTGGTAAGATGCACGACCCTCAGGGATTTGTGGAAAATCAAATGGGGGGTCCGAATAAGCACGATCGCATTAATGATCCCTGGAAAAGTGCTGCGATTATTAAAAAACACGTGACTCAAGGATTGGTCATGGCCCGTAAAAGCCGTCTTCCTAAAGCGATTCAGGCCTTTATCCCGGAACATCAAGGGACGATGTTAATTGCCTATTTTTATTATCAGGCGAAACATAGTAATCGTCGCGAGGTCAATGATGCCGATTTTCGTTATGATGGCCCGATTCCTCAATCGAGAGAAACGGGGATTGTCATGTTAGCAGATTCCTGTGAAGCGGCGCTGCGATCGCTCAAGGATGCAACCCCCGAAGATGCCCTATCGATGGTGAATAAGATTCTTCGCGCTCGCTGGCAGGATAATCAGTTAGTGGACTCTGGCTTGACGCGGGCAGAAATGGGAAAAATTGCCGAGATTTTTGTGCAAGTTTGGCAACAGTTTAATCACAAACGCATTGCCTATCCCAAAGCCGTTTTATCGAATAAATAGCCCTATTCCTTAAACGGGATTGGGCTGGGTTAAGACTTCGAGAATGTACTCTCCCTGGTTGACTGAGGCGTTGCTAGAGAGGTCATAGACTAATCCTGAGTCTTCGCTGTGGACATCGACTAATTGCGGCAAACACCCCTCTCGGTTGAAGACTAGGAGTTGATAGAGAAGCTGTCCTGATGTGACCCAAGTCCCTAATAGAACCCGCGATTGCAGCATTCCTCCCTGTTTGGCATAGTATTTTTGACTCTTACTTTTTGGGAAAAACTGCACAGTTTTAGAGGCGGTTTGAATGAGGGGAAAGCGTTGGAGATCTAACATCCCTTTGCTGACTAAGTAATTTTTAACGCCGCGAACGCCACGATAGACGGAATCGGGGTTGATTTGCATTCCAGATCCGAGTTCTATTGTCCAAGCTTCTAAGTCAAATTTGACAACCTTTCCTAAGTTTTCTAACTGTTTTTCTAAGCTTAACCAGGGCTTCATAAATGCTTCATCGAAGGCATCACCGTCATAGCGATCGAGGAGGATGGCAGTATTGAGTAAGAAGTATTTGGCGCTTGCTTCTCGTCCCTGAAAACAGTAAAGATAGTCAAAGGATTGGTTGGTGCTACTGTGTAAATCTAAGACATAGTTGGCATCTAAACATAAGGATTGGAGTTGGTAGCGATAGTGGTCTTCAAAGGGAAGTCCTGAGGCTTTACTTTCTGACTGTTTCAGGTCTTGGAAACGACGAATAAGTTGCTGGCGAAAGTTGTTTTGGATTTGTTGATAGTTTAGGTGAAGTTGGCTTTTAGCGAAGTCCGCAATTGAGGGCTGACTCTGATTCTTCAGGTCTTTTTCATAATCCCAAAAAATTCGATTCCAATCGGTTCCCGTATAGGGATTATAGCGACCGCTGGCGTAGTGGTGCGATCGCTGATTGGTGGCGAAGGGATTACAGGTGGGAACTAGCCAAATCTCTCCCTGGAGTTGGGAATCGTCCAGCTCACTCAGGAACTGAATGAGCTGATAAATCACAGCATTTCCTGAGAGTTCAGCTCCATGTAAGTTGGCTTGTAAATAGGCTTTTTTCCCCGGAGTCGCGCCGCGAAATTTATAAACCTGAATGGCCAGAGTATCTCCCGAGGCCAAATGTGCGATGTCAACAGAATCGATATCAGGAATCATAGGGCAAATTGGGAAGATCCATGGCGATCGCCGTTAAGCCTCGCTAGGGTTCAATTTTATCATTGCCCAAGTGGTATAGGTGCCGATGGGACTCCAGAGCAGATAGGGCAACAGGAGTAGTGTAGCCGTCAGAGACCGGGGTTGGATGGCGATCGCCAACAGAAGCGCCAACTTGACACTCCCGCCGTTAAATCAAAGATTATAACGGGGGATTCTTGCTTCATGACTGTTTGTCTAGCCCCAGAGCATTTTTGCCCCGAAACCCCGTCCAGATTCCCCTCCACAAGCATCTGTTTAACGTCCACTGACTGTCCGGCAGCAGACGGCAAAACTTGGGTTACGCTTCGGTTTCTCTTTCTGTCGGGGTTTGCCGCCCCTGT
>OFEU01000815.1_pt1 | contig 11263 bp, 9 predicted proteins | sample 1521221 | NCBI WGS metagenome assembly OFEU01 (sample SAMN03766357, study PRJEB24113) | microbial mat metagenome | isolation source: enrichment culture HLUCC-O from microbial mat sample contains cyanobacterium... | reverse complement strand
TTCCCTGTTCCCTGTTCCCTGTTCCCTGTTCCCTGTTCCCTGTTCCCTGTTCCCTCCACATACAGAGTTTCGTAAAAAATTCAACCCATTGACACACTACAGATAGCGTGTGATACAGTCACTACTCCTCGCATACGCTCGAACTTAACCCAACAACTGTGAATCACTTACTCGAATGGTCAGCCAGCCAGGTGGATGAGGCGCTGACCCGTCTTAACGTGCTGTCTTTAGAAGGAACCCGCCCTTACGACTATCTCTTTTGCGGCAACGATGTACCGCGCCGTAATGACGGACGCTTATCAAGCCCAATCTTGAACCGCTACCGCCATATCGAAGCCGGTGGCTGGTGGTGTTCGGGTATCGATCTGCTGACTGGAGACGATGACCTCTGGGGCTGTTTCAAACCCAACCAACCCCGCCTTCAGGCAGCCCCAACCCCTGAAACACCCGGCAAACCCATCAAATACGAACATCCTCCCAAAACCAGTACAGGGGTGTTTGCCCTGCGAGTTCCCTTGCATCTGTGGCAGGCGATCGCCGATCGCGCCGGAGTTCCCCTCTCCCACAGTGCCATCGATGAGTCGAAATCCGACTCCGGCTTCTGGCAATGGCTACTCGATCACCCAGAAATTCCTCTGTGCATCACCGAAGGAGCGAAAAAAGCCGGAACCCTCCTCAGTGCCGGTTATGCCGCCATTGCCCTCCCTGGAATTAACGGCGGCTATCGCGTCGAACGGGATCAATGGGGACAACGGCGGGGCAAATCGCGGCTGATTCGAGAATTGCAACGCCTCAGCCAAGGCCATCGCCCCATGTATTTGGTCTTTGACCGCGATCGCAAACCCAGTACCGTGAAAGCCGTCAACACCGCCTTGCAACGAACAGGCTATCTCCTCAATCAAGCCGGTTGTCCCGTCCATATTGTCACCTGGAACCGGGATCAGGGCAAAGGCGTTGACGATTTCATCGCCCAGCAGGGCGTGGCGGCCTTCCATGAGGCCTTTAACTGTGCCGTTCCCCTCAATACCTGGAAAGCCCAAACCCTTAACGCCCTCACCGTTACCCCAAGCATTGAACTCAAGCAACGTTACCTCGGGGCGATCGCCATCCCCGAGAATCAGCCCCTCGTGGCCATCCACTCCCCCAAAGGAACCGGCAAAACCGAACTTCTGGCCCAAGTGGTTCAACAGGCCAAAGCCCGCCAACAGAAGGTGTTAGTGGTGGGCCACCGCGTCCAACTCATCGAAGCCCTCTGTCAACGCTTTGAGTTGCCTTACGTTAACCAACTGGCCCAACCCCAACATCCCGAGGTGGGGATGGGACTCTGTATCGACTCGCTGCATCCCGACTCCCAAGCCCAATTTGACCCCAACTATTGGCAAAATGCCCTAGTGATTATCGATGAAGTCGAACAAGTCCTCTGGCATGGCTTAAACTCCGATACTTGTCGCAGTCAGCGAGTGGCGGTGTTGCGATCGCTCAAACGCCTCATGGAAAATACTCTAGGCAACCAGGGACAAGTGATTGTTGCCGATGCCGATCTCAGTGATATGGCCTTAGAGTATCTCTCCACCTTAGCCGGAGTGGAAAGCCAACCATTCCTAATTGCCAATTCCTGGAAACCCACCGCTAACGAGTCTTGGCAGGTGCATCACTACAGCGATAGCACCCCCAAACGCTTCGTCAAAGACCTCGAAACCTATATCGAAAACGGCGGTAAACCCTTTGTCTGTCTCTCAGCCCAAAAACTCACCAGTCGGTGGGGGACGCGATCGCTTGAAGCCTATTTCAGCCAAAAATTCCCCAACCATCGCATCCTCCGCATTGATGCCGAGTCCGTCGTTGATCCCAAACATCCCGCCTATCACTGTACCCGGCATCTCAATCACTGCCTCAAAGACTATGATCTCGTTTTAGCCTCGCCGGCCATTGAAACGGGGGTCAGTATTGACGAGGTGGGGGTGTTTACCTCGGTTTGGGCCATCGCCCAAGGCGTGCAATCGGCCAACACCGTCCGTCAAGCCCTGGCCCGTGTTCGCGATGCTGTACCTCGCTATCTTTGGGCGGCCCCCTATGGCTTTAACAAAGTTGGCAATGGTTCGACTTCGATTTCGGGGTTGTTAACGTCTGGGAAACGCCTGACTCAACTGAATGTCCGTTTGTTGCAACAAGCTGATTTTGAAGCCCTCGATGAGTTAGATGTGGGGTTCCAGGCTGAATCGTTGGGCTGTTGGGCCAAGATGGGAGTACGGGTGAATGTGGCCATGGCCCACTATCGCAATACCATTGTGGCGGCCCTAGAAGCCGAAGGACATCAGATTTGTCCTGTTCCTCCCGGAAAACGGCGATCGCGATCGCGCAAAGCCCCGAAATCCGCCTCCGATACCCTCCACGATCGCATCGCTGAGGTACAACAGCAAAATTATCAACAAGAATGTGCAGCCATTGTCAATGCCCCGGACTTGACAGAAGCGGAGTATCGGGCCAGTAAAAAACGGCTGCTGAAACGCTCAGGCGATCGCCGGGCCTTGCGCAAATATGAACTGCATCGTCGTTATAAAGTCCCCGTCACTGAAGCCCTTGTGCAACAAGATGATCATGGGGCCTATCAGAAACTGCGTCTCCATTATTTTCTCACCGTCGGGCGATCGTTTTTACAAGAGCGCGATCGTCGTGTCGTCCAACAACTAATCGAACAAGGCCAAGGACAAGTCTTTCAACCGGACTTCAACCGATCGCAACTTGGGGCAACCATCGGCACCATGCAGCTTTTAGGGATTCACAAGTTCCTAGAAACCCCGGAACGAGAACTCTCGAACAGCGATCGGGATCTACAACAGCTGGCGGAAATTGCCCTCAAATACCGTCAAGACATCAAAACCACCACCGGCATCGGTTTAGCCAAAAACTCCACCCCCATGGTGATTCTACGGCGCTTCCTGGACAAAATTGGTTATGGCTTAACCTGTTTACGCTGTCAGCGTCGCAATAAGAAGGTGTTACGGATTTACCGTCTCGATGTCCCCCAAGATGACCGTCTGCTGATTTTCCGCAATTGGCTGGCGATCGATCAACGGATTCCGGGCCACTGCGATCGCGGTCTAACTCTCCCTGAACCCCAAGTCTCTTCTCCCAAGGTTGAGGATGATGGTTGTATTCAATTGAGTTTAGATCTCGATTAGGGGAGAAGAGGGAACAGGGAATCGATCCTGATTCCTGCCTATTGCCTATTGCCCTTTGCCTTCTTCTTCCCTGTTCCCTGTTCCCTGTTCCCTGTTCCCTCCTCCCCAAAGATATCCTTCAAGCAGTAAATCTTCACCGATAGTTTGCCAGTGAAGATCGTGCAACGGGAGGGCTTCAGTCATTTGATTGAACCCGAGATAAGAAATTGGCGTTGGGGCGGAATCGCCACCGATGAGTTTGGGGGCGATGAAGGCCATGACTTTCTGAACCATCCCTTCTGAGATGGCTTTGGCCGCTAATTGGCCGCCACATTCCCAGAGAATTGACATCATTCCTTGTTGATAGAGGTGTTCCATGACCACCGTGGGAGTTAGCTGGGGAACGGCGAGGACATTGACACCGCGATCGCGTAACTTTTGCTGAAACTCGGGTTTTGCGCCGGTTTCGGTGACGACGAGGGTGGGGGCTTCGCTGATATCCCAGAGTTTGGCTGTCTCGGGTAAGTCTAGGGAACGACTCATAACCACCCGTAGGGGGTTCCTCGATTGCTGGTTATGACAGGTGAGATGGGGGTTATCTTTGCGGACGGTGTTGCCGCCGACAATCACCGCCTCACATTGGCCGCGAAGCTGATGAACTCGTTGCCGGGCCGGGGTTCCGGTGACCCAGCGACTATGGCCCTGTTGGCTGGCGATTTTGCCGTCGAGGGTCATGGCATATTTGAGAATGCCAAAGGGTCGTTGATGGGTGATGCGGTGGAAGAAGGCTTCGTTGAGACGGCGACAGTCGGCTTCTTCGACACCGACAACCACTTCAATTCCAGCTTTTTGTAGACGGGCGATCCCTTCTCCGCCGACTTTGGGATTGGGATCGACGGTTCCGATGATGACTTTGGCTACTTGGGCTTGAATCAAGGCTTCGGAACAGGGAGGGGTACGACCATGGTGGTTACAGGGTTCGAGGCTGACATAGATGGTGGCCCCCTGGGCGCGATCGCCGGCTTGTCGTAGGGCGAAGACTTCGGCGTGAGGCTGGCCGGCGCCGGGATGGAAGCCTTCGCCGACAATGTCTCCTCCTTGGACAATCACGGCCCCCACCATGGGATTGGGGGCCGTCTGTCCCCAGGCCCGCCGGGCGAGGCTGAGACAACGCTGCATTATGGCGCGATCAAAGGCACTGGTCATAGGGGGAGAAGGGGAGAAGGCAAGAGGCAAAAGGCAAGAGGCAAGAGGCAAGAGGGGGGGGGAAAGCAAGAGGGAATCGTGAAGAATCCACTCCTAGCGCCTCCCACTGAGGGGAGAAATCAGGTCGTACCACAAGTGGCGCACCCGCTAGAATTGAGGTTAGATCTAAGGCTTTGGGAGAGGTTGTGATGGGCTTAATGGACGGGGGAGAGAGGGGACAATGGTTGGGATTGGGGGTTGGGGCGATCGCGGTGGTTGGGTTGGTTTTGGGGGGCTATCCGGTTTGGCAGTCCCCCGGATTGGCCCAGCCGGGGTCTAACTCGTCTCCTCTCGATTCTGCCGCCGAACGACAGCTTAATCAGGGGTTGCAACGGGTGCAAGAGGGTGACTTGTCGGGGGCGATCGCGGCCTTCCGGGAGGCGGTACGACTCGATCCTGAGTTTTCTCCAGGGTACTATAATCTTGGACTGGCATTGCGACAGTCGGGAGAGTTAGAACTGGCGGCTGAGGCGTTTTTGGAGGCGGTGCGGACGGATTCGGGGTTTGCTTTGGCCTATGGCAATCTTGGGGCGGTTCTCCTGGAGGTCAATAATTTACCTCGGGCGCGTCAGTATTTGCAACGGGCGATCGACTTAGATCCACGATTAGGATTTGCTCACTATAATTTAGGTTTGCTGCATTATCAACAGGGTCAGTCCGATGAAGCGTTGTCGGCGTTTCGTTTGGCTCAACGTCATACTGACAATGCTCCTGAACCGTCTTATTATTTAGGGCTTTTGTATTTAGAACGAGGGCAAATTCGACGAGCAAAACGAGCGTTACGTGAGGCAATTTCTCTGAATCCAAATTATACGGAAGCCCATTATCAACTGGGGGCAATTTTATTGGCTGAGGGAGATTTAGAGGCGGCACTCACGGCGTTTCGGGCATCTCGGGAGGCGAATCCGGGTTATGCGAATGCCTATTATGGGGCGGGGTTGGTGTTTATTCAACAGGGCAATTTAGAGAATGCGCGGGAGGTACTTCGCTATGCTCGCGATCGCTATCAGGCTCAAAATCAATCGCAATGGGTTCAACGGACGGAACAATTGTTAGAGCGTATTGATGGCCGCTAATGCAGTATTTCTTAACCGGTAAAAAATCCCCCTGAGATGAGTCATTTCAGGGGGATGGTGGCTGAAAAAGTTGCTAGAGTCTAGCCGGCGTTGAGGATTTTGGCGGCGGCGGTAATTCCCGCTCCGGGTTCGTTCCCCGCCTTGAGACTCTCCAGTGTGGCTTCGAGAGAGCCGATCGCACAGAGAAGATCGCGATCGCTGACGAAGCCTAAATGACCAATACGGAAGATTTTACCTTTGAGATGGTCTTGTCCGCCAGCGAGGGCAATGTCAAAGCGCTTTTTCATTACGGAACGGATTTGTTCGGCCTCAACTGTCGTCGGCGCCACAGCCGTCACCGCTGGACTGGCGCAGTCATCGGGACCGAGTAGAGGCAGTCCCATGGCTTTAACTCCTTCACGAGCGGCGCGTTTGAGGCGATCGTGACGGGCAAAGATGCTCTCAAGTCCTTCGGCCCGCATCATGCGTAGGGAGGCTTGTAGGGCAAAAAATAGGTTCACCGGCGGGGTGAAGGGGGTGGTGTTTTTGGCCGCATTCTTGCGATAGGGACCTAGGTCGAAATAAAACCGGGGTAGGTTAGAGGTTTCATAGGCCTTCCAAGCGCGATCGCTCATGCAGACAAAGCCTAACCCTGGAGGAATCATATAGCCTTTCTGAGACCCCGAGGCTACCACATCGAGACCCCAGTCATCGATGGGAACGCTGCAAGCCCCTAAACTGGTGACGGCATCGACGATAATTAAGGCCTCTCCATGGGCCTTAACGTGACGATTGATGGTTTCGAGGTCGTTCAACACCCCGCTGGAGGTTTCGCTATGGGTAAGGATAACCGCTTTGATTTCTTTGTTGGTGTCCGCTTCTAAGGCTTGGCGGAAGGCTTCGGGGTCGAGGGGTTGTCCCCAGTCGGCGGTAATGGTTTGGACATCGAGGTGATAGGCTTTGGCGACTTTGGCCCAGCGATCGCCAAATTTACCATTGGACCCGACTAAGACGCGATCGCCCGAACTCAGGACATTGATAATCCCGGCTTCCATGGCTCCGGTTCCACTGGCGGTGACGACTAAGACATCATTTTGAGTTTGATGCAGCCATTTGAGATCGGCTAAGACTTCCGCGACTAACTCGGAAAACTCGCCGCTGCGGTGGCCGATGGGATGTCGTCCCATGGCGGTGAGGGCTTTTTCGGGAACCGGGGTCGGACCCGGAATCATTAACATTAATTTGTCGTCCATAACACGTCGGCGATCGCTAAAGATCGCCATTATACAACTGGGACTTGCAGTTTACCGAAAAACGGGCCGGCGTCTCGGGACTTGGTTAACTGGCTTCGCGATCGCCAACCTGGGCCGTATGCTCAATAGCCTGATTCAAGGACCAACGATAGTCAACTCGAACCCCTTTCATCTGACAGGCTTGTTCGAGTCGCTTCTGCTGAGAGAGGGCTTTACGCAGCGTCATAATCAACTCATCAATTTGCCGTCGTTCCTCGGAATAGTGATTGACTGAAAACAGAGTTTGACGTTCAAGGAGTTGCAATAATAACTCGTAGTGAATGTGAGAGGGGAGGGGAAGCGGCTCCATATTAAGTCGTAATGGGTGGGGTAGATAGATAGCACAACGCTAACCGTCCAGGGGTCAACGAGCCAAAACAATAGCTATGACGTTGACCGGACATTACTCTTTATTGTAGGCCCGTAAGGGTGCGAGGCTCAATTGGCTGTCGATGAGGTGGAAAATAACTCAGCAATGGCCGCTGTGGGATCGGCTTGTCGCATTAGGGATTCCCCGACTAAGACGGCGTTGGCCCCGGCCCCGGCGACGCGATCGAGGTCAGGACGTGCAAACATTCCTGACTCACTCACAATCGCAACCCCTTTATCTTGAATCTGTTGCTGGCGGGGGGTGAGTAGGTCTACGGTGGTTTGTAGATTGACGCTGAAGTCTTCTAAGTTACGATTGTTGATGCCGATGAGTTCGATGCCATCGAGGGCCAGGACGCGATCAAATTCTTCGGCGGTATGGACTTCAACGAGGGCTGTAATTCCCAGAATTTTGGTGATTTTGAGGAAATACTGTAAATCGCGATCGCCCAATACGGCCGCAATCAACAACACGGCATCGGCCCCTTTGCCCCGAGCCTGATAAATCTGATAGGGGTAAATAATAAAGTCTTTGCACAACACGGGCAGATTGACGGCTTGGCGAGCATCCCGTAGATCGTCAAAACTCCCCTGAAAGAACTTCTGATCCGTCAACACTGAGATACAACTGGCCCCGCCAGCTTCATAGGCTTGGGCGATCGCCACCGGGTCAAAATCTTCTCGAATCAGGCCCTTACTCGGTGAGGCTTTTTTGACTTCAGCAATTAAGGCGGGGGTCGTTTTTCCCTGACGCACAGCGGCGATGAAGTCTCGCGGAGGGGGGGCGATGGCGACTTGCTTCTGTAACTCTCGCAAGGGCATATAAAGGCGCAGTTTGGCGACTTCGGTTTCTTTATGCCAAACAATCTCTTCGAGAATATTCGCCGGTTCGGCATCGGGAATCGGCACTTGATATTGACAACCCTCGGTTTTGACGGGGGGATTGGGGGAGCGACGGCGGATTCTAACCATGAAGATAGGGAACTTCGGAACTTCGGAACAGTTACCAGAACCCTTATGGTATCAGGTTTTAGCGCTGAGCAGCCAAATCATCAGAAACGAGTGATGGTTTCAAAGGGACGATGGTATGCGGATTCCGTATCTAATTCTGACGAGCCAAATCGTTATACCGCTGACGGCGGATTAATTGACATCAGGCAGGTGATATCGCCGCCGCTCAAACCACCAACCGAGGACTGTACAGGAGAGAACGACTAAGGGCAATGAAACGGCAAAACGAATGGCGGTAAAGCGCCATCCCAGAAATGAAGCTTCGAATAGCATCATTGGGACTCGACCAATTCCCGCTGCTGAAAGAAACGTGAGTACAACGCTCAATTTTGCTCGTTTTAAATGTAAGGCATGGGCGACGGGAAGGGCAATATGAAGACCACCAACCGTCGTTCCAGCGAGTAGAATTGCCCAGATGTAGGATAAAAAACTTGAGCCTCGACCCAGGTGCTTTTCAATGGTATCAGTTTTGATCCAGACGTCGAAGAGTCCAGTCAGAATGAAAACGGGCGGGAGAATTTGAAGCATTTGCCAAAAAAATGACAGGAAGTTTTGTCCGATCGCCTGTCCGGGGGCAAATCCGGCCGAGATCCCGCTGAACACCAAAATGGCGAATAATGTGCCAGTTCCCACAACCCAGAGATGCTGCTGCAAGGCTTTGACGATTTTCATGGCAACTCTCCAAATAAGAAACCTGTGGCGATCGCAACGATGAACGCGATCGCGAAACTGGTGGCGTTTCGCCAGAGTGCTAACTGAGTGCCTAGGTATTTTCTTTCCAAAGGAAAAGTGGCCACTCCCACCATCATCAACGTGGTTGAAAATGCAGAAAGAACCATGTAAAGCGCCCCCAGGTTCAGCAAGATGCCGCAAAGAGGAAAAGCGATGAATCCGGGCATAATGGAAACGGAGCCTAAGCCAATGGCGCCCATCATGGCAACCCATTTGTTGTCACCAGTTAATACCTGTACCAGGAGTGGCTCTGGAATAATATAGAGAGCGATCGAAATCAGCATGAGCATCCCGATAAATTCCGGGGCAATTTTCGAAAATCGGCGTCCGGCAATTTTTAGGGCAGATTTTGTCTTTTGGGGACTGGCTAAGAGAGAAACACCCAGAACCAATCCCGTAAACATGTAGAGGATTAACATGGTTTGATGTTTATGGATTATTGGTTAGAGCGGATTTGCCAAGGGCGTTCCGCATTGCCTGAAATTCGGTAATTCTCGGTCTTTATACCATTTTTCAAAATTCATGCCATAGATGGCCGTAGGGGCGAACCGCAAGTGGCGCGCCCTCTCCCAGTGTTGATGTATAGCAAACATATCGAAAATTGGTATTATCAGATTTTATAGTCCCCGTTCTCCTAATAATCCTCTTAGTCCGGATTCGAGGCATTTCAAGGGCTACTACAGCAAAAAAAGCGCGAGAAAGCTGGTTATAGCTTCTCGCGCAGGATTTAGGTTTGAGGGTGAGACTTAGGGAGCGAGGGCGTTACCACGCAACAAGCTACCAATAGTTTTAGCCGTGATTTTCATCTGCACCAGAGGATTGGCGGGGACAACGGTTTTATACAGATAGCTGTCAAAGGTGAGCTTCTGCACATCCTTGTCATCGCACATTTCCACAAACGCTTCGCGAGTGGCATCGGTGCGATAGAACACCCGTTGCAGCAGATCTAACACCAAGTAGGTCATGCCATACTGTTTATCCCAGCGTTTGATGTAGAGTTTCAAGTCATCTTCCGTGGGCAGTTTTTGACCAGCGTTGGTGGTTTCGACGATGGTTTCGGCACACATCCGGGCCGATTTAGCCGCGAAGTAGATCCCTTCTCCCGAGGATTTGGTCACGGTTCCGGCAGCATCACCGACGAGAGCGACACGGCCACGAACCCGACGGGGACGGGGATGTTCGGGGATGGGGTGAGCTTCAACTTTGATAATCTCCCCACCTTCGAGGCGACGAGCGGCCCGAGCGCGAATCCCGGCCTGGAGTTTCTTGATTTTGGCTTGGTTGACGCGCATGGTTCCGGTTCCCACGGCTACGTGGTCGTATTTGGGGAACACCCATGCGTAAAAGTCGGGGGAAACGTCGTCACCGACGTACATTTCCGCCAAGTCGTTGTAGTACGCCATTTTATCTTCCGGCAGACGAATCCGCTCTTGGAAGGCAATGGCGTAGTTATAGTCTCCCGCTTCGATCGCTTTGGCGACGCGAGAGTTCGCACCATCGGCACCGATGACGACATCCACTTTCAGGGTTTTGTTTTCCCCGGTGAGGCTACCGTCGGAGTGATCGGCGTAGTGGATGACGTAGGGAGCGGTGTCGCTCGTGGGAATTTCGAGTTTATGAACGGTTCCGTTGATCAGATTCGCTCCGAGTTTTTCGGCGCGATCGCGTAAAAAGCCGTCGAGAACTTCTCGGCGGCACATTCCAATATATTCGTCTTGTTTGACAATGCGGATGTCCACTTCCCGGTTGGAAGGGGAGATCATTTTCATGTTGCGAACCCGACGGTCCACAATCTCTGGGGGGATGTCAAATTCACTGACCATACACAGAGGAATGGCTCCTCCACAAGGCTTGGCGTTATCCAACTTGCGCTCAAACAAGTAGGTTTCGATGCCTGCCTTTGCCAACGTTTCGGCGGCAGATGATCCAGCCGGTCCAGAACCAACAACAGCAACCCGAATGCCCAAAGTTCTTCTCCTATACATCGCTTACGTCTATCTGATGCTGAATCCTAGCATGGCACTCGGATCTGTGAACGGGAGTTCCCTGAAGTTGTGACGGAATGAAACAGATTGTAATAATTTGCAACGAAACAACCCCGTGATTGGGGCGATTTGACCCCCTCTCCTGGCCTTGACCCCTGACGCTCTCTAACTTTATCTTTAATTTTATTAAATATTATTGCTTTTTTTAGTAAATTATGGTAATAAAACTGGCTAGTGACCCTTGAGAATAACCCGCCAGTTAAGATTGAGACGTAAAATTGAGACGTAAGATTGAGACGTAATCGAGTCACAGTGCCAGCAAGGCTGCGATCGCCTGTTAAATTATTATTTATCTTATAATGTCAAAAGAAGACTCCCGTTAGAGCCGAAGGCTTAGCGGTGAGATGAATTTT
>OFEU01000799.1_pt1 | contig 11459 bp, 20 predicted proteins | sample 1521221 | NCBI WGS metagenome assembly OFEU01 (sample SAMN03766357, study PRJEB24113) | microbial mat metagenome | isolation source: enrichment culture HLUCC-O from microbial mat sample contains cyanobacterium... | reverse complement strand
CTGGGCCAGCGTGCGCGGGAAGCCGTCGAAGATGAAGCCGCCCGGCGCGTCGGTCGTCGTCAGTTTTTCCTCGATCAGGCCGATGACGATCTCGTCGGTGACGAGCTCGCCCCGGGCCATTACCTCGGCCACGCGCTTGCCCATCTCGGTGCCGCTGTCCTTCGCCTCGCGCAGCATGTCGCCCGTCGAGAGCTGCACCATCCCGCGCGCCTCCACGAGCCGTCGCGCCTGCGTGCCCTTGCCCGCCCCCGGCGGGCCGAGAAGAATGATGTTCATCGCCGTGCCGGCCCCTTCCTTGCGCCGGGTTTCGCGGCGCCTCCCCTCTTCTTGCCGCGCAGCTGGGACTTCTCGATGAGCCCTTCGTACTGATGCGCAAGCAGGTGCGACTGGATCTGCTGCACCGTGTCCATGCCGACCGACACGATGATCAGGATCGACGTGCCCCCGAAATACGCGGTGATGGCGAGCTCGGCGCGGATCATCTCGGGGATCAGGCAGACGAGCGCCAGATAGCCCGAGCCGAGCACGAGGATTCGCGTGGTGACGTATTCGAGGTATTCCGCCGTCTTCTTGCCCGGACGGATGCCGGGGATGAAGCCGCTCTGGTTCTTCAGGTTGTCGGCGACGTCGTCGACCTTGAAGCTCACGTTGAGCGTGTAGAAGTAGGTGAAGAACACGATCATGCCGCCGAAGAACAGCAGGTAGAGCGGCTGTCCGGGCCCGAAATAGGCCATGATCGTCGACATCACCGGCCCCGACTGCCCGCCCGAAAACGTGCTGAGCGTGGTCGGCAGCAGCAGCAGCGACGAGGCGAAGATCGCCGGGATCACGCCTGCCGGGTTGACCTTGATCGGCAGGTGGCTCGAGCCGCCGTCATAGACCTTCATCCCCACCTGCCGGCGCGGATACTGGATGTGGATCTTGCGCAGGGATCGCTCCATGAACACCACGAAGGTCAGCGTCGCCAGCAGCATGACGATGACGCCGACCGTCGCCGCGGGCGACAGCGCACCGGTGCGGCCCTGCTCGAAGAACTGCGCAAGCGCGGCCGGAAGCTCGGCGATGATGCCCACGAAGATGATCAGCGAGATGCCGTTGCCGATGCCGCGCGCGGTGATCTGCTCGCCCAGCCACATCAGGAACATCGTGCCGCCGACCAGCGTGATGACGCAGGCCGCCCGGAAGAACCAGCCCGGGTCGGAGACGAGACCGCCCGCCTCGAGGCTCACCGCGAGGCCGTAGGCCTGGAACGTGGCCAGCAGCACCGTGCCGTAGCGCGTGTACTGGTTGATCTTCTTTCGGCCCTGCTCGCCCTCCTTCTTGAGCTGCTCCAGCTTGGGCACCATGGCCGTCATCAGCTGCACGATGATCGAGGCCGAGATGTAGGGCATGATGCCGAGGGCGAAGATGCCCATGCGTCCCAGCGCGCCGCCCGTGAACATCGACAGCACGCCGCCCAGGCCCGCCGCCGCCTGGTCCATGAACTCACGCAGAGCGTCGCCGTCGATCCCCGGCACCGGGATGTAGGTGCCGAGCCGGTACACGATGAGGAGGCCGAGAGTGTAGAGAATGCGCTGGCGGAGCTCGGTGGCGCGCCCCAGCGCGCCCCAGCTGAGGTTGGCCGCCATCTGCTCTGCTGCGGATGCCATGTGAGCGGTCTCTCTTCATGGGTGCGCCGCCGAACCGGTCCCCGGTCGGCGGCGCGAAGACATGGGCGATGTAAGCCGGGCGCGCGCCCGGCACAACCTGTCAGCCGGCCGCCGGCGCCGTCTTGACCGTTATCGCGCCGCCGGCGCCCTCGACCGCCTTGACGGCCGAGTGCGAGGCACCCGTAACGTCAAGCGTCACCTTCGCGCTGAACTCGCCCTTGGCGAGCACGCGCACGCCGTCGCGCTTGCGACGGACAAGGCCCGAGGCCACGAGCGCCTCCTCGGTGATGGGCTGACCCGCGTCGATCTTGCCGGCGTCGATGAATTTCTGGATCAGGCCGAGGTTCACGACGGCATACTTCTTGCGATTCGGCTTGTTGAAGCCGCGCTTGGGCAGCCTCTGGTAGAGCGGCATCTGGCCGCCCTCGTAGCCGTTGATCGCCACGCCCGAGCGGCTCTTCTGGCCCTTGATGCCGCGCCCGGCGGTCTTGCCCTTGCCCGAGCCGGGGCCGCGCGCGATGCGCTTCTTCCTGGGGGAGGAGCCCGGGGCGGGCGCCAGTTCGTTCAGTTTCATGTCGCTTCTCCTCTCGCCGGATGCGGGGGCTGAAGCGAAGGCGCCCCGAACACGGCTTATTCTTCCCGGAAATGACCAATAGATGGGCCACTGGCGGCGTATATCGACGCTCCATGCGCCACGCAAGACCACAATGGAACGCAGGAAGCGTACATCCATGCCCCGCGACTGCACGGGACCCACCGAGCGAGTAACGCCAAACGACTGGCGCGCGCTGCCACGGGGGGCAGCGCGCGCCAGATTCGATTGACAACATCCATCGGTGAACCTGTGTCGAGGGCCTAAGGCAGCTGTCAGCCGCGCTCCTCGACGATCTCGACGAGGTGGGGGATCTTGCGGATCATACCGCGCACCGAGGGCGTGTCCTCGAGCTCGCGGGTGCGGTGCATCTTGTTCAGGCCCAGGCCGATCAGAGTCTGGCGCTGGTCGGCCGGGCGGCGGATCGGCGAGCCGATCTGCTTGACGACGAGGGTCTTGGCCATGGCTCGCTCTCCTTACGCCTCGGCGCCGGCCGTCTCGGCCTCGGCCTTGGGCTGGTCGTCCTTGCGGAGGATGTCAGCCACCTTCTTGCCGCGCCGCTGCGCGACCTGGCGGGGGCTCGACTGGTTGCGCAGCCCGTCGAGGGGGGCGCGGATCATGTTGTAGGGGTTCTGGCTGCCGTTCGACTTCGCCACAACGTCCTGCACCCCGAGCATCTCGAAGACGGCGCGCATCGGGCCGCCGGCGATGATGCCCGTGCCCTGGGGCGCGGTGCGCATGATGACCTTGCCGGCGCCGTGATGGCCCTCGATATCGTGGTGCAGCGTGCGGCCCTCGCGCAGGGGCACCCGCATCATGCCGCGCTTGGCCTGCTCGGTGGCCTTGCGGATCGCCTCGGGCACCTCCTTGGCCTTGCCCTTGCCGAAGCCGACGCGGCCCTTCTGGTCGCCCACGACGACGAGCGCGGCGAAGCCGAAGCGCTTGCCGCCCTTGACGGTCTTCGACACACGGTTGATGGCGACCAGGCGGTCAGCGAATTCGGGGGCCTCGTCGCGGTCGCGGCCGCGCCCGCGGCCCCCCCTGTCGTGCGGGTCTCGTGCCATGAACGGCAATCCTCTCGGTGTGGCGCCGGGCGCCTTGTCTGTTCAACCGAAGTGGGCGCGTTCGCCCCCCGGTCATCGAGACGGCGCCGGGGCGCCGCCTGCCCTGTTCATCCAGCCGCGGTCAGAGCCGCAGACCGCCCTCGCGCGCGGCGTCGGCGAGCGCCTTGACCGTGCCGTGGTAACGGAAGCCGCCGCGATCGAGGTAGCACTCTTCCACGCCCGCCTTCTTGGCGCGCTCGGCGATGGTCTGACCGATCTTGGTGGCCGCATCGGCGTTGTTCTTGCCGAGGAACCCCAGATCCTTCTCCATCGTCGAGGCGGCGGCCAGCGTGCGGCCCTCCACGTCGTCGATCAGCTGCACGCTGATATTCTTGTTGCTGCGATGGATCGAGAGGCGCGGACGCCCTGCATTGACCTTGCGCAGCTTGTTCCGGACGCGCAGACGGCGCTTCTGGAACAACTTTCTCTTGCTCAGACCCATCTGATACGCCCTTACTTCTTCTTGCCTTCCTTGCGGAAGATGAACTCGCCCTTGTAGCGGATGCCCTTGCCCTTGTAGGGCTCAGGCCGCCGCCAGTCGCGGATATTGGCTGCGACCTGGCCGACATGCTGCTCGTTGGCACCCTCGATCACGATCTCGGTCGGCTTGGGGCAGGTGATCGTCACCCCCTCCGGCACCGGGAAATCGACCTCGTGCGACAGGCCGAGGTTCAGCTTCAGCGTGTTGCCCTGCATCTGGGCGCGGTAGCCGACACCCTGGATCTCGAGCTCCTTCTTGAAGCCGTCCGTCACGCCCTGCACGAGGTTGGCGATGTTGGTGCGCGACATGCCCCATTGCTGACGGGCGCGCTTGCTCTCGCCCCGCGGCTTGACCGTGATGGCGCCCTCGTCCATCGTGATCGTCACGTCGTCGGTCGCCGTCCAGGAGCGGGCGCCCTTCGGCCCCTTCACCTCGACGGTCTGACCCTGCACCTCGGCCGTCACGCCGGAGGGCAGCTCGACCGGTCTCTTTCCGATACGGCTCATCTCGTCCCTCCTCAGAATACCTGGCAGAGCACTTCGCCGCCGACATTCGCCTGGCGTGCGGCGGCATCCGACATCACGCCCTTCGAAGTCGACACGATCGACACGCCGAGGCCCTGCCGGACGGCGGGAATCTCGGTCGCGCCGGTATAGACACGGCGCCCGGGCTTCGACACGCGGCGCAGCTCGCGGATCACGGGCTGGCCCTCGTAGTATTTCAGCGCGATCTCGAGTTCGGGGTGACCGTCGGCGCCGGTCGCCTTCTCGTAGCCGCGGATATAGCCTTCGGCCGCGAGCACATCGAGCACCCAAGCCCTGACCTTTGACGCCGGCGTGCGGACGGTGGACTTGCCCCGCATCTGCGCGTTGCGGATCCGGGTGAGCATGTCTCCGAGAGGATCGTTCATGTCCTGTCCTCCCTCACCAGCTCGACTTGACCATGCCGGGGATCTGGCCCTCGGACGCAAGGTCTCGCAGGGCGATCCGGCTGATCTTCAGTTTGCGGTAATACGCCTTCGGCCGCCCACTGATCTGGCAGCGGTTGTGCAGGCGCGTGGGCGACGAGTTGCGCGGAAGCTGCGCGAGCTTGAGCCGCGCCTTGAAACGCTCTTCCATCGGGCGGCTGTCGTCGTTTGCGATGTCCTTGAGCGCCTGTCGCTTTGCGGCATAGCGCTGCACGAGCTTCTGCCGTTTCCGCTCGCGCTCGACCATTGCTTTCTTTGCCATGATCCTGTTCCCCGGCTCAGCTGTTGAACGGCATGTTGAAGTGCTTCAACAGCGCCTTGGCTTCCGCATCCGTCTTGGCTGTGGTGCAGATGATGATGTCCATTCCCCAGACCTCGTCGACCTTGTCGTAGTCGATCTCGGGGAAGACGATGTGCTCCTTGATGCCCATCGCGTAATTGCCGCGGCCGTCGAAGGCCGAGCCCTTCACGCCGCGAAAGTCGCGGACGCGCGGCAGCGCGACGGTAACGAGGCGGTCGAAGAACTCGTACATGCGGTCGCTGCGCAGGGTGACCTTGGCGCCGAGCGGCATGTCCTCGCGCACGCGAAAGCCGGCGATCGACTTCTTGGCGCGGGTGATCACGGCCTGCTGGCCGGCGATCTTCGTCAGGTCTTCCTGCGCGCTCTTGGCCTTCTTGCTGTCGCGCACGGCCTCGGCGCCGGCGCCGATGTTGAGCACGATCTTGTCGAGCCGCGGGATCATGAGGTCGTTGGCGTAGCCGAACTCCTCCTTCATCGCGGGCTTGATCGTCTCGCGGTAGAGCGTCCGCAAGCGCGGGGCGTAATTGGCGGCGTCAAGCATCGATCACGTCCCCCGTCGTCTTGGCGTAGCGGACCTTCTTGCCCTCGTCGGTCGTCTTGAAGCCGACGCGCGTCGGCTTGCCGTTCGAATCGACGAAAGCCAGGTTCGAGAGGTCGATCGGCATGGCCTTGGGCACGCGGCCGCCCTGGCTGTTCTGCGTCTGGCGCTGGTGACGGACGGCCATGTTGACGCCATCGACTACAGCACGGCCGGCCTTGGGATCGACCGAGACGATCTCGCCGGTCTTTCCCTTGTCCTTGCCGGTCAGCACGAGCACCTTGTCGCCCTTCTTGAGTTTCGCGGCCATCAGAGCACCTCCGGGGCGAGCGAGATGATCTTCATGAAGTTCTTCGCGCGCAGCTCGCGCACCACCGGCCCGAAGATGCGGGTGCCGATGGGCTCGTTGTTGTTGTTGAGGATGACGGCGGCGTTCCGGTCGAAGCGGATCGCGGTGCCGTCCTCGCGGCGCACCTCCTTGGCGGTGCGCACGACGACGGCCTTTCGCACGTCGCCCTTCTTCACGCGGCCACGCGGGATCGCCTCCTTGACCGACACCACGATGATGTCGCCCACCGAGGCGTACTTCCGCTTGGAGCCGCCGAGAACCTTGATGCACTGCACCCGGCGCGCGCCGGAATTGTCAGCGACATCCAGATTCGTCTGCATCTGGATCATGGGGTTTCTCCCGACCTTTGGGGACGCCCGATCCGCGGTGCCCCAGGGTTTCGATCAAACCGGAATGCTATACGGCTCCCGCCGCTTCCGCGTCAGCGGCATGGCCCTGCGCCGGCACCCACTCCATCGAGGCGCTGCGCGAGGCAATAACTTCCCAGCGTTTCGTTTTCGACTTCGGTGCGCATTCGATGATGCGGACGACGTCGCCGACCTTGTATTCGTCTGCCCCGTCATGGGCGCGATACTTCTTCGACTTCCGGATCGTCTTCTTCAGAATCGGATGCGTGAAGCGGCGCTCGACCGAGACGGTCACGGTCTGTGCGTTCTGCGTCGAGGTGACGGTGCCCTGAAGAATTCTCTTTGGCATGGTCTCAGGCCTCCGGCGCTTCAGGCGCGCCGCCGCGCGCCTTCTCGTTCAGAACGGTCAGCACGCGCGCGGTGTCGCGACGCACCTGGCGCATCCGCGCGGTGTTCTCCATCTGGCCTGTGGCCTTCTGGAAGCGCAGGTTGAAGCTTTCCTTCTTGAGCTGGGTGAGCTGCTCGCGCAGTTCGTCCGGCGTCTTGTCTCGCAATTCGGTGGCGGTCATCGCCTTGTTCCCTTGTCGAACACCGGAGGGCCCCTGCCCGTTGGTGCGGGGTCACCCTGATTCCGGTGGAGCGGTGAGTGAGCAGCCCCACTAGACGCTCATGCCCAAGTTGGCAAGCCCGTATCGGGGCGCTGCCGCGGGCCGGAGATACGAGGTCGGCCACTATAAGTAGCCCCCGACCCTGTCTGCAGGCCGGGGGCGCCGATCCACGGGCCTTGGGGCAGCCTTACCAGTCTTCCCGCACCACGACGCGCGACTTGATCGGCAGCTTCATCGCGGCCAGGCGCAGGGCCTCCTGCGCGATGGCCTCCGACACGCCGTCGATCTCGAACATGATCCGGCCGGGCTTGACCCGCGCCGCCCAGAAATCGACCGAGCCCTTGCCCTTGCCCATCCGCACCTCGGTGGGCTTTGACGTCACCGGCACGTCGGGAAAGATGCGGATCCACACCCGGCCCTGACGCTTCATGTGGCGCGTCATGGCACGGCGCGCGGCCTCGATCTGGCGCGCGGTGACCCGTTCGGGCGTCGTGGCCTTCAGCCCGTAGGTGCCGAAATTCAGTTCGGTGCCGCCCTTGGCCTCGCCCTTGATCCGGCCCTTGTGCTGTTTGCGAAACTTCGTGCGCTTGGGTTGCAGCATCTTTTCTACTCCTTAGCGGTCGCGTCGGCCGCCGCCGCCACCGCGCGGGGCCGGACCGTCCTGGATCTCCTGCGCGCGGCGGTCGCGCGCGGAGGGATCGTGCTCCATGATCTCGCCCTTGAAGATCCAGACCTTGACCCCGATGATCCCGTAAGGCGTCTTGGCCTCCTTGAGCGCGTAGTCGATGTCGGCGCGCAGCGTGTGCAGGGGAACGCGGCCCTCGCGGTACCACTCCGTCCGGGCGATCTCGGCGCCGCCGAGGCGGCCCGCGACGTTGACCCTGATGCCCAGCGCGCCCATGCGCATGGCGTTCTGCACCGACCGCTTCATCGCGCGGCGGAAGCTGACGCGCCGCTCGAGCTGCTGGGCGATCGACTCTGCCACCAGCGCGGCGTCGAGCTCGGGCTTTCGCACCTCGACGATGTTGAGGTGCAGTTCGCTGTCGGTCATCTTGGCGAGCTTCTTGCGCAGCACCTCGATGTCGGCGCCCTTCTTGCCGATGATCACGCCGGGGCGCGCCGTGTGGATCGTCACGCGGCACTTCCGGTGCGGACGCTCGATGATGATCTTCGACACCCCGGCCTGCTTGGCCTCCCTCTCGATGAAATCGCGGATCGCGACATCCTCGAGCAGCAGGTTTCCGTAATCCTTCGTGTCGGCGTACCAGCGGCTGTCCCAGGTCCGGTTGACCTGGAGGCGCATGCCGACGGGGTTGACCTTGTGACCCATCAGACCGTCTCCTCGACTTCGCGGACCTTGATCGTCAGTTCGGCGAACGGCTTGTTGATCCGGCCGAACCGGCCGCGCCCGCGGGGGCGGCCGCGCTTCAGCACCAGGTTCTTGCCGACATAGGCCTCGGCGACCACCAGTTCGTCGACGTCGAGGCCGTGGTTGTTCTCGGCGTTGGCGATGGCCGATTGCAGGCACTTCCTGACGTCGACCGCGATGCGGCGCTTCGAGAACGTCAGGTCGGTCAGAGCCTTCTCGACCTTCTTGCCGCGGATCATGGCCGCCACGAGGTTGAGCTTCTGCGGCGAGGTGCGCAGCATGCGCACCTTGGCCATCGCCTCGTTGTCCGCCACGCGGCGGGGATTTTTCTCCTTGCCCATGGCTTACTTCCTCTTGGCTTTCTTGTCGGCGGCGTGGCCGTAATAGGTGCGCGTGGGCGCGTACTCGCCGAATTTCTGGCCGATCATGTCTTCCGAGACGTTCACGGGAACATGCTTGTGCCCATTGTAGACGCCGAAGGTGAGTCCGACGAATTGCGGCAGGATGGTAGAGCGGCGCGACCAGATCTTGATTACGTCGTTACGCCCCGACTCGCGCGCCTTTTCCGCCTTCTTCAGGACGTAGGCATCGACGAAGGGGCCCTTCCAGACAGAGCGTGACATGATTACCGACCCTTCTTCCGAGCGTGGCGCGAGCGCAGGATGAGCTTCTGGCTGGCCTTGTTGGTGTCGCGCGTGCGGTGGCCCTTGGTGGGCTTGCCCCACGGGGTGACTGGGTGACGGCCTCCGCTCGTGCGGCCCTCGCCGCCGCCATGGGGGTGGTCGATCGGGTTCATCACGACGCCGCGGACGGCGGGGCGCTTGCCCTGATGGCGGGTGCGGCCCGCCTTGCCGAAGTTCTGGTTCGAGTTGTCGGGGTTCGACACCGCGCCGATGGTCGCCATGCATTCCTGCCGGACCAACCTCAACTCGCCCGACGAAAGGCGGATCTGCGCATAGCCCCCGTCACGGCCGACGAACTGGGCGTAGGTGCCGGCGGCACGCGCGATCTGGCCGCCCTTGCCCGGCTTCATCTCGATGTTGTGGACGATCGTGCCGATCGGCATGCCGGCGAACGGCATCGCGTTGCCCGGCTTCACGTCGACCTTGTCGCCGGCGACCACCTTGTCGCCCACGGCGAGGCGCTGGGGGGCAAGGATGTAGCTCTGCTCGCCGTCCTGGTAGCGGATCAGCGCGATGAAGGCCGTGCGGTTGGGATCGTACTCGATCCGCTCGACCGTCGCGGGCATGTCGCGCTTGCGGCGCTTGAAATCGACGATGCGGTAGAGGCGCTTCGCCCCCCCGCCGCGGCGGCGCGCCGTGATCCGTCCGGTGTTGTTCCGGCCGCCCTTCTTGGTCAGGCCCTCGGTGAGGGACTTGACGGGGCGGCCTTTCCAAAGCTCCGAACGGTCGATCAGAACCAGCCCGCGCTGGCCAGGCGTCGTCGGATTGTACGACTTGAGTGCCATGCTTTCTGTCTTCCGTTTGGCTGAGCCCGGACAATGCGTCGCGGGCAGGATGGGCTCGAAAAGCGACGGCCCCGGTCACCCGGGGCCGCGCGAGATGCAACCGTGTATTAAAGGCCCGTGGTCACGTCAATCGTGTTGCCCTCTTCAAGGGTCACGTAGGCCTTCTTCACGTCCTTGCGGACGCCTCGGATGCCGCGGAAACGCTTGCGCTTGCCCTTGGTGATGGTGGTGTTCACCGCCTTGACCTTGACGCCGAACAGCGCCTCGATCGCCTCCTTCACCTGCGGCTTCGTCGCGCCGATGGCCACCTCGAAGACGACCGCTCCGGCCTCGGAGGCCATCGTCGCCTTCTCGGTGATCACGGGCTTGCGGATCACGTCGTAATGTTCGGGCTTCGCACTCATTTCAGGCGGGCCTCCAGAGCTTCGACACCCGCCTTGGTGAGCACGAGCGTGTCACGCTTGAGAATGTCCATCACGTTGGCGCCCATCGAGGGCAGCACGTCGATCCCCTCGATATTGGCGGCGGCGCGGGCAAAGTTCTCCTGCACCTCGGCACCGTCGATGACGAGCGCGCGCTTCCAGCCGAGATCACGCAGCTTGCCGGCCAGCGCCCTGGTCTTGGCCTCGGGCAGCTCGGCCGCGTCGATCACGACGATCTTGCCCTCGGCCGCCTTGGCCGACAGCGCGTATTTCAGCCCCAGCTTGCGGATCTTCTTGGGCAGGTCGTGCGCGTGGCTGCGCGGCACGGGGCCCTTGTAGATGCCGCCCTTGCGGAAGATCGGCGCGTTGCGGTCGCCGTGGCGGGCGTTGCCGGTGCCCTTCTGGCGATAGATCTTCTTGCCGGAATAGCTGGTCTCCGAGCGGGTCTTCACCTTGTGCGTGCCTGCCTGGGCGCGGGCCCGCTGCCAGCGGACGACGCGGTGCAGGATGTCGGCGCGGGGTTCGAGGCCGAAGATCTCGTCGGAGAGCTCCACGGCCTCGCCCGTGCCGCCATCGAGTGTGATGACGTCGAGTTTCATGTCACTCGCCTTCCTTCTTGTCGGTGTCGCCGCCGTCGCCCTTGTCGGCCTGGATGTCGGCCTCGGCCTCCTTGAGCGCCTCTTCCTGCGCCGCGGCCTCCTCGGCGAGACGCGCCTCCTCTGCGGCCTTCGCCTCTTCCTCGGCCTGGCGTGCGGCCTCTTCGGCCTGACGCGCGGCCTCCTCGGCGGACGATTTCAGCGCGGCGGGCAGGATCAGGTTGTCGGGCGCGGGCTTCTTCACCGCGTCCTTGATCGTGACCCAGCCGCCCTTGGAGCCCGGAACGGCGCCCTTGACCATGATGATGCCGCGCTCGGCATCCGTGCGCACGATCTGCAGGTTCTGCGTCGTCACGCGGGCGGCGCCCATGTGGCCGGCCATCTTCTTGCCCTTGAACACCTTGCCAGGGTCCTGGCACTGGCCGGTCGATCCGTGGCTGCGGTGGCTGATCGATACGCCGTGGCTGGCGCGAAGGCCGCCGAAATTGTGCCGTTTCATGGCACCGGCAAAGCCCTTGCCGATCGAGGTGCCCGACACGTCGACGAACTGACCCTCGAAGTAGTGGTCGGCGGTGATCTCCTCGCCCACGCCGATCAGGTTCTCGGGCGCCACGCGGAACTCGGCCATCTTGCGCTTCGGCGCACCCTTGCCCGCGGCGAAGTGGCCGC
>OFEU01000796.1_pt1 | contig 11503 bp, 12 predicted proteins | sample 1521221 | NCBI WGS metagenome assembly OFEU01 (sample SAMN03766357, study PRJEB24113) | microbial mat metagenome | isolation source: enrichment culture HLUCC-O from microbial mat sample contains cyanobacterium... | reverse complement strand
CGCGAATAATCAAATAGGTTATAACATAACAATTGGCGACGCCAATAAATTTGCCACGTATTTTACTCGCTCAGTGGCACAGGGCAACGTCAAGCATGCAACGACAGCTCAAAGGTAATGTGCCGAAGCAATCATTTGTAGGAAAAGGCTGATGGGGGTCAATGGTCATTATTAATGAAGAATGGTTAGATGGAAAAAATGCAAAAGGACGGCCGCCATGGATGACTTTTCGCCCAATGACCTAAAAACCATTCTTCACTCCAAGCGCGCCAACCTCTATTACCTGCAGCACTGCCGGGTGTTGGTGAACGGGGGCCGTGTCGAGTACGTCACCGATGAGGGCAGTAAATCCCGCTACTGGAATATCCCCATCGCCAACACTACCTCGATACTGTTGGGCACCGGCACTTCAATAACCCAGGCGGCCATGCGCGAGCTAGCCAAAGCAGGTGTACTCGTCGGGTTTTGTGGCGGCGGCGGTACGCCACTATTTGCTGCCAATGAAGTTGACGTGGATGTCGCTTGGCTGACCCCGCAAAGCGAGTACCGGCCAACGGAGTACTTGCAATACTGGGTACGCTTCTGGTTTGACGATGCCAAACGCCTGGATGCCGCCCGCGCGTTTCAGCAAGCTCGGCTTGCCCGTATCGAAGCGCTTTGGACAAGCCGCGTGATGAAAGACGCAGGCTTCAGTACTTCTACCGACCATCTGCATAGCGCGCTGACCCACCACCGCGAAGCGATCAAGCAAGCCCCCAGCACCGTCGATCTACTGACTTTGGAAGCGCGTTTAACCAAAACGCTGTTCAAGCTGGCGGTGAATGCCGTTGATTACGGTGACTTCACCCGCGCCAAGCGTGGTACGGGCACCGACCCTGCCAACCGTTTTCTCGATCACGGCAACTATTTAGCCTACGGCTTGGCAGCCACCGCCACCTGGGTGCTGGGCATTCCCCATGGGCTGGCGGTACTCCACGGTAAAACCCGCCGGGGTGGTTTAGTCTTTGATGTGGCGGATCTGGTGAAAGACGCGGTGATTTTGCCCCAGGCGTTTATTTCCGCCATGCGCGGCGATGAAGAGCAAGAGTTTCGCCAAGCCTGCATTGAGCGCCTAACTCGCACCGAATCCCTCGACTTTATGATCGATACGCTCAAGGAAGTCGCCCAGGAGCTGGGGAGTGGCGACGCATGAATGTGCTGCTGATTTCCCAGTGCAATAAAAATGCTCTCAAACAAACCCGGCGCGTTCTTGATCAATTTGCCGAGCGCCGGGGCGACCGCACTTGGCAAACACCCATCACCCAGGCAGGGCTGGAGACGCTGCGTAAACTGCTGCGCAAAACCGCGCGCAAGAATACCGCCGTTGCCTGCCACTGGATTCGTGGACACGACCACAGTGAATTGATGTGGGTGGTGGGGGATGCCTCGCGGTTTAATATGCGCGGCGCCACCCCTACCAATACCACGCGGCGTAATATCCTACGCTCGGAAGATGAAAATGACTGGCATAGCGGCCAGTTGATTCATTTGCTGGCCTCTATGGCGGCACTCTTCCACGATCTGGGAAAGGCCACGGAAGCTTTTCAGCTTAGGCTGGTCGGTAAGTTAGAAGGTCGCAACCGTTATCGTCATGAGTGGGTGTCGCTTAGGTTATTGGAAGCCTTTGTTGGCGATGACGATGATCAGAGCTGGCTGGCGCGGCTGCAAAACCCAACCGTATCGGACGATGACCTCTGGCTGGGGCAGCTAAAGCGAGATGGCTGGGATGGTGTGCGCGAAGAGCCATCACCGTTTATTCATCTGCCGCCTATTGCCAAAGCGATTGGCTGGCTAATTGTCAGTCATCACCGCTTACCCGCGCAGCCTGCTTTTGATGAACAGTCCGGCGAGCAGAAGTGGTTGGGTGCCAAGGCGCCTATCAATGCCGGTAATTTGCCTGTGCTTCCTAATGACATAACGGCAGCTTGGAACGAGCGCGTGGAGCCTGCTACACAGGAAGAAATAGTGCCTTATTGGACATTTCCGCATGGTTTGCCAGTCACCACTAAAGCATGGCGCGAGCGTGCTCATCGTATCTCCCGTCAGCTAAGCGCGGTGAGCTTCATAACGCCCCCGCTCGATTCGCCCTATGTGATGCACTTGGCGCGCATGACGTTGATGTTGGCTGATCACCATTACTCAAGTCTGACAGGCAATGGACGCTTATCGGGTAAGTGGTCTCTGCCACTGTATGCGAATACGGCAAATGTTAATGGCAAACGGCAGCTTAGCCAGCCATTGGAAGAACACTTGCTAGGAGTAACGCGCGCAACAGGGGAGATCGCTCATCGCTTGCCAGATATGGTCAAAGCGATGAGCGGTATTACCGGGCACAAAGGTTTTAAAGCACGTAGCAAAAATCCTCGTTTTCGCTGGCAGGATAAAGCCTACGATCTCGCCGTTGGGCTGCGTGAGAAAAGTCATCGCCAAGGCTTTTTCGGCATCAATATGGCTTCGACTGGGTGTGGTAAGACGATTGCCAACGGGCGCATTTTTTATGGCTTGAGCGAGCCGGAAATCGGGGCGCGTTTTTCGATTGCTCTTGGGCTGCGCACATTGACCCTCCAAACAGGGCAAGCCTATCGTGAGCGCTTAGGACTTGGGAGCGATGATCTTGCGATCCGCGTTGGAGGAGCAGCCAGCCGCGAGCTGTTCGAACATCAGCAGTTTCAAGGTGGATCAGACTCCCGTGCTGAATTACTGGATGAGCAAAGCCACGTGCATTTTGAGGGCAACGTCGATGCGCATCCCGTTCTTAACAAGGCTGTAGCCGACCCTCGTGCACGCTCTTTGATTTGCGCCCCCATTCTTGTTTCCACCATCGACCACCTGGTGCCTGCTACAGAAAGTCTGCGTAGCGGTCATCAAATTGCCCCAATGCTGCGCTTGATGGGCAGCGACCTTGTGTTGGATGAGCCAGACGATTTCGATATCAATGACTTGCCCGCTTTAACACGCCTGGTCTACTGGACTGGTATGCTGGGTTCTCGGGTACTGCTTTCCTCCGCCACTCTGCCACCTGCGCTAGTGCGCGGCCTTTTCGATGCCTATCGCGAAGGCCGCACCGAATATCAGCGCAACAGAGGAGTTCTGGGAACACCCGTTGAGCCAATATGTGCCTGGTTCGATGAACATGGCTGCACACAGGAAAGCTGCGCTGACGGTGTGCGCTTCGATGCTGCTCATGACGCTTTTGCCCGTAAACGCGCCGCCAAGCTGGCAGTGCAGCCGCCACTACGACGTGGCTACCTTGTTCCTTTTACGGCGTCTTCATCTCTGGATGCCATTGCTGAAGCTTTGGCGAAAACGGTGGTTGAGCAGGCGCTTAAACTGCATAAAACGCACCATACGATAGATCCACACAGCGGCAAGCGGGTAAGTTTCGGGCTGGTGCGCATGGCTAATATCGCACCGCTAGTGGGGCTTGCCCAGGCGCTATATGACACCACTATTTCCTTAGGCTGTCAGCTTCATTTGTGCGTCTATCATTCGCAGTTTCCGCTGCTTCTACGCTCCCGGCTAGAGGCCCGTCTCGACCGCGCCCTGGATCGCCGCGATGAGCTGGGTGTCTTTGAACTGCCCGATATTCGTACTCGGTTAAAGGGGGAGGCGAACGATCAACTATTCATCGTGCTGGGGTCACCAGTCACCGAGGTGGGGCGTGATCACGATTACGATTGGGCCATTGTCGAGCCCTCCTCGATGCGTTCAATCATTCAGCTCGCCGGGCGCGTTCGCCGCCATCGTCCAAATCCTATTAGCGAAGCCAATATTGCCCTGCTCAGCACCAACGTAAAGCATCTCGAAGGAAGGCAGCCCGCCTTTAGCCACCCAGGTTTCGAGACCGAACAGTACTGGCCCCTGAGCACTCACGATCTCAAGACCCTACTACGAGTAGAAGAAATCGATCCTATCGACTCCCGTCCGCGCCTAATGGCGGCAGCGGCACTTGATCCCAGCGGCAAGCTGGTAGACCTGGAGCATGCGCGGTTAGCCTCGCTGATGGTTGAGGGAGCGGCAGCGTCCAACACAACGAAGCGCCGTAAACGCCGGGGGGAGCCACAAAAGATCGACCTTGGCGCCTATATTTTCTATCGACCGACTTCGATGACGCTGGGGGCGATGGCCATGCAGCACGCGCCTTTTCGTGAGGATAATGCCCAAGAGAGCGAATTCGTGTTGATACCGGATGAGGCGGAGGAGGATTACCTGTTTCGCCGTGTGGAGCGCAACGGTCTTGAAGAGCAATTGATAGAGGTTGAGAGAGAACTTGATCGGCTGCCCAGTGCGTTAGTGGAAAACCCGCGCGTCACGCCCTGGAACGAGCCTGGTTTTATGGACGCGCTTGCCGAGCAAGCGGAAGCCATGGATATGGACATTGAGCGTTGTGCAAAGCGCTTTGGTCGCATTCGATTGAAAACTGACTACGCGCCTCACGGGTGGCATTTTCATCCGGCGATGGGGTTTTTGAGGAAAAAATAAAACGGCCAGCTTCTGCAAGCTGGCCGTAACTGCCTGTTCGGCAGATATAACTTCCACTATTTCCTAAGAGATAGTTTTCTGAGCTGCCCTTGCGGCAGGTAGGCATTGTATATAATCTAGAACTATCTTTGATGAAAAATCTCCATGTCCTCTAATTCTTAAAACATAGTGGTTGATTTTATAAGGCTGGTTTATTAGATTGGTGATTGTGGGGCATGGCAGTGCCCCACTTTGAGGCGAATCAATGCTGACTTGACGGGTTGGCCCCAAACTCTCTGGGACAGTGAGGGTAGGAGGATACGCATCGTGGCTAGGCACCACCGCAAGATAATAATCCTGTGACGGGCAAAAGCCTGTCCATATCCAAGCCCCGAGGCAGCAATGCTTCGGGGTTCATTATGCCATGCCGATGGCATTTTACCCAACTAGGGCACAGAACTTATGTCAGAACCCCAACCCCCTGGTTCATTGCGAGAGCTGATCGAGCAATTTATTCAGCAGCGCTTTGCGACCAAGACAGAGAAGATGGCGCAGGACGATCCTGCTTATCTCAAGCTGCAGGCACAGTTCGAACCACAAACGTGGCTGGCCGATGCCGCTCGGCGCGTCAGTCAGCTTCAGGTCGTAACCCACTCACTCAAAGCGATCCACCCGGATGCCAAGGGTACCAATCTTTACGTGGAGCCCCAGTCGCTCGAACAGGGCGATCTAGTGGGTAGCCACTGCCTGCCTGATGACTTCCAAGGCGACGTTGTCGGCAATGCAGCTGCCCTTGATGTCTACAAGTTCCTAAAGCTCGAATGGAAAGGGCGTTCGCTACTGGAGCTGGCGCTTGAAAATGTCGATACGTTAGTCGACGCCCTCAGCAAAGAGCGTGAAGAAGCGCAAGTGTGGGCTCAGGCCTTTGCCAATATTGTTGAACCAAAGGGAGCGCCTAGCTCACATGCGCGAGGCAAGCAGGTGTACTGGTTGGTAAACGACGATCCTACTGATAATGCCAACTATCATCTATTAGCTCCGCTTTATGCCACCGCCTTGACTCACCCGTTTCATGCGCGGCTTAGCGAAGCCCGTTTTGGCGAACACGCCAAGGTGGGGCGCAAGGCGCGCCGCGATAACGCCGCGTTTGAGGGTGGCTACAGCGACTATCTCAACCTGGTCGTGCAGAAGCTTGGCGGTACCAAGCCGCAAAATATCTCTCAGTTGAATAGTGAGCGGGGCGGGCAGAACTATTTACTCGCTTCGTTGCCACCTAACTGGATTTCGCGCGATGTAACCCCTCCGCTTCGCACGGAGTCGGTGCTACCTCGCTTTGGCCGACGAACGCCAGTGCGCCAACTGATCAATGATTTGGTCAATTGGATAAAGCAGAATATGAAAGAGGAGGAACGCCGAGTCCAGGCCGGAAAAGCGCCACGAAAAACGTATCAGGATCGGGACTTACATGACGACCTGACGGCAATGTTAGCCGATGAGCTTTTGATGTTTACGTATGAGCTTCACCGTTTAAGACCTGGCTGGTCGACAGACAGTGAGTGTCGATTGGTGACGTCTGAATGCTACTGGCTCGACCCAGGACGAAGTGAGCTGGATCCGGATTTCGCAACCGCGCGACGGCGATCAGATTGGCATGAAGACATTTCTCAACGTGTAGCGGGCTGGCTAAAAACCACGCTTAGTAAGCGTATGAAGATCAGTCTGGATGATCCGGCACATGACTTTTGGGCAGACCGGATTGAAATTGTTTTACGCAATTTCCGCCGTCAGTTAGACGACCTGCAAGATGCCTTACATGACGATGACGAAAGCCTTCAAGGAGAGCCCGCATGATCAACCATCTCCTTGTGCTCCCCCGACTGCGTATCCAGAACGCCAATGCCATCTCTAGCCCCATGACCTGGGGATTTCCCGCCATGAGCGCTTTCGTGGGTGTTCAGCAAGTGCTGGAGCGAAACCTACCCGCCGACATCAAGCTGGTGTTTAACGAGATTGGTGTGGTGTGTCACCACATTGAACCACAAGTAACCGAGGGCGGTTTCATTAAGGCGTTTCACTTGACGCGCAATCCCGTTGATAAGAGCGGCGGCACAGCCGCCATTGTCGAGGAAGGGCGTGCGCATCTGGAAGTCAGCCTGTTAATCGGCGTGGAATCAGAAGGCGACGATCTCAGCAGCGCTGAGCGCCGTGACGCAATTGCCAAGGCATTGTTTGAGCAGGTGGCGGGGATGCGCATCGCGGGCGGCAGCGTCATGCCTTCACTGAATGCTCAAAACCGCCATCGTCCCAAGCTAATCAGTTTTAACGCGCTTGAGTTGGAAAGGGCAAAACAGTGGCAACATCTTAAGCGTAGCCTTCTGCCCGGCTTTGCGTTGGTGCTGCGCGATGACCTGCTTGCCGAACATACAGCCACGCTGAAAGCGCAAGACGATAGTGCCACCGCCCTGGATGCCTGGCTCGATCTTTCTCGGCTGAACCACGAATGTCATGTCGAGCAGGTGAAGGATGAGAAAGGCGGTAAGGAGAAAGAGGTCGTGCGGTGGGAGGTACGCAGGCCCTATCCTGGCTGGCTGGTGCCGATTCCGGTCGGCTACGGCGCTATCTCCGATCATTACGACCCCGGTGAAGTCGCTAATGCTCGCGATCCTAGTGTTCCATTTCGGTTCGTGGAAAGCCTCTACTCCATAGGCGAGTGGGTTAGCCCGCATCGCATTCGTAAACCCGACGATCTGATGTGGTTCGTGGAGAACGACCTGGATCGCGGTATCTATCGGCTACAAAACGTCTACATCAACACTGTTACACAAGACTAATCATTAAGGGGAAACGACATGGCCAAGAATGACACGCTTAAAACTGCATCCGTCCTCGCATTCGAACGTAAACTTGATCCATCCGATGCGCTGTTCCGTGCTGGTAGCTGGGAAGACCGAGCTCAGGCTGCGCAATGGGCTTTTGTCCCGGTTCGCGAAAAATCAGTACGGGGCACCATCTCTAATCGCCTGAAAGCGAAAGATCAAGACCCGTTAAAGCTTGACGCTGCCATTGAAAATCCCAACCTGCAAACCGTTGATGTGGCTACTTTGCCCCACGAAGCCGATACCCTAGCGGTTCGCTTCACACTGCGGGTTTTGGCGGGAGCCGGTACACCTTCCGCCTGCAACGATGCCGAATACCAGAAAAAGCTGGCGCAGACAGTATCGGGATACGTTAAAGAACACGGCTTCGATGAGCTGGCCCACCGTTACGCCTGCAATCTCGCCAATGGTCGTTTTCTGTGGCGTAACCGCATCGGTGCCGAGGAGGTCGAAGTGGTCGTCAGTCAGATGAAAGAAGGGCAGGCTGAAAAGACATGGACTTTCAATGCGCTTGAACAGTCCACTCGTGACTTTGCCGGTGACGCTCAGACCCGTGAGCTAGGGGCGACCATTACTCAGGCGTTGGCAGGTGAGCAGTATCTCTTGCTTGACGTCATCGCTTTCGCCCGCATTGGTGCTGGCCAGGAAGTTTTCCCCTCGCAGGAGTTGATTCTGGATCGTTCACGCGGCGACAAGAGCAAGACGCTTTACAGCATCGGTGACGGTGATGACAAAAAGGCCGCCATCCACTCTCAGAAACTCGGTAATGCCCTGCGCACCATCGATACATGGTATCCGGTACCGGAAGACGGTAGTCATCTTGGCCCCATCGCCGTCGAACCCTACGGCTCCGTAACCACCCAGGGCACTGCTTACCGTCAGCCCAATCCGGGTAAAGGAAAAGAGAAGTTAGATTTCTACAACCTGCTGGATAATTGGCTACTAAAAGATCAAGTACCGTCTGTCGAGCAGCAGCATTTCGTAATGGCAACCCTGATTCGGGGTGGTGTATTCGGCGATGCGGGGTGAGCTATGGATCACTATATCGATATCCGCTTAAGGCCCGACCCGGATTTTCCAGAACCAATGCTTATGGGTGCACTTTACAACAAGTTGCACCGGGCACTGTTTGATCTAGAAGTCGCGGACGTAGGAGTCAGTTTTCCAAAGCATAAACATGGTGTTCGCGCTCGCACACTGAGTGACCATCTTCGCCTACATGGTACTCAAGCGCGTTTACTGCAACTAATGAGTGCTGACTGGCTAACGGGCATGCGTGATCATACTCAGGTGAGTGAGGTAATCGCTGCTCCCGCGAATGCGCAGCATATTAATGTCGCTCGGAAGCAGTTCAATACAGGGAGCGAAAGCCGTGCAAAACGCTATGCCAAGCGGCATAACATTTCAGAAGACGAGGCGCGGAAAATTTACGCGAAAGTCGCGGTGCGGCGTATTGAGCTTCCCTTCGTGCAGATCAATAGTCGTTCTACCCAGCAGCGTTTCAGCCTGTTTATTGAACACAGCAAGCCCCAGGAAAGCTCGGTGGCGGGAGCTTATAACCACTACGGTTTAAGCAGTAACGCTACCGTACCGTGGTTTTGACCCTTTTTTTCAACATGAAAATTGTCAACCAATAATCAATTACTTAGCGGTATCGCTCAAAAAGGGTGATACCGCTTTTTTCGGCTAAAGCTCTTTAACAATCAGCACATTAATTTTGATAAGCTCTAGTTAGCTGCCGCCCAGGCAGCTCAGAAATCATCGGCGAGCAGCACGATCCAGCGCGGGACGTTAGCTGCCGCCCAGGCAGCTCAGAAAATAAACATAACGCTATCCGGTTAGGTGATCAAGTTAGCTGCCGCCCAGGCAGCTCAGAAATCATCGGCGAGCAGCACGATCCAGCGCGGGACGTTAGCTGCCGCCCAGGCAGCTCAGAAAACCAAGGGGCTGAACCCACACCGGCTCTACCAGTTAGCTGCCGCCCAGGCAGCTCAGAAAAGAACCCAACGCTAACGAAAAGGAACCCTAACGTTAGCTGCCGCCCAGGCAGCTCAGAAAAGCCAAACATACCTTTGCCACCGGGCATCGGCGTTAGCTGCCGCCCAGGCAGCTCAGAAAAGGGCGCGTACGTCATCCAGGCTTGCCGCCTGGTTAGCTGCCGCCCAGGCAGCTCAGAAATTTAGCGGCGCTTCCCGCGTGATGCCTTTACGGTTAGCTGCCGCCCAGGCAGCTCAGAAAAAACATATCATCCTGCCCCTTGCCGGCTTGATGTTAGCTGCCGCCCAGGCAGCTCAGAAATCTACGTGCCACAGGGCCGCCAGCTCGACCGCGTTAGCTGCCGCCCAGGCAGCTCAGAAAACTGTGGATCACGTCGGACGATGAGCCGCTAAGTTAGCTGCCGCCCAGGCAGCTCAGAAAATCCCAAAAGAGATATCGACACGTGCGCCCATGTTAGCTGCCGCCCAGGCAGCTCAGAAATGGGGGAACGCCTGATCGAAAGCGGCCTTTCCGTTAGCTGCCGCCCAGGCAGCTCAGAAAATCACCACCGATTAGTGTTAGCGCGCCACTATGTTAGCTGCCGCCCAGGCAGCTCAGAAAACGTCGGGTTATTCCTGACCATCACGGCACCGGTTAGCTGCCGCCCAGGCAGCTCAGAAATGACCAGGCAGGCGACTCATCGACCGTTTCCAGTTAGCTGCCGCCCAGGCAGCTCAGAAAACGAAGGGCATCACTTTGAGGATAAGGCCAGCGTTAGCTGCCGCCCAGGCAGCTCAGAAAGTTGACGTGCATGTCGTGTTCCTGGCCCGCGTGTTAGCTGCCGCCCAGGCAGCTCAGAAAAAACGGGAAGACCAGCCGGTAAAGCCCTGGACGTTAGCTGCCGCCCAGGCAGCTCAGAAAATCCAAGCGCTCGTTGAAGACTACGACTTAATGTTAGCTGCCGCCCAGGCAGCTCAGAAATCGACGCGTAAAGCCATCGCCTAGTCCAGTATGTTAGCTGCCGCCCAGGCAGCTCAGAAAAGTGCGAGGCATTCAATGCTGCCAGCGCACCAGTTAGCTGCCGCCCAGGCAGCTCAGAAAATGCCTGTCGGGTCGCAAGTAGGCCGGTGCTTGTTAGCTGCCGCCCAGGCAGCTCAGAAAGTATGGTGAAACATACGATTCGCGCCCAGAAAGTTAGCTGCCGCCCAGGCAGCTCAGAAAAGCACGTCGCGCCGCATAATGATGATCATTGGGTTAGCTGCCGCCCAGGCAGCTCAGAAACTCGGCAGCGGCTGGGCTTGCCCCAGGCGCAAGTTAGCTGCCGCCCAGGCAGCTCAGAAAAACGGCCGCCCGATCACACAGCACGTGAGCGAGTTAGCTGCCGCCCAGGCAGCTCAGAAAATAACATGGCGGGCATGCGCCCTTTTTCTTGCGTTAGCTGCCGCCCAGGCAGCTCAGAAAGGGGGTTTATGACGTACGCCGGCACTGTCGTCGTTAGCTGCCGCCCAGGCAGCTCAGAAATGTATCCGCGGCCCTTTCGGGATGTTGTCGATGTTAGCTGCCGCCCAGGCAGCTCAGAAAGTCACCGGCGACATCAAAGCCAATGGCCAGATGTTAGCTGCCGCCCAGGCAGCTCAGAAAGGGGCGCGCTTGCTATAGCGGGCAAGCTCAGCGTTAGCTGCCGCCCAGGCAGCTCAGAAACTGGTCAGCATCTTCGTCCTGCTGCTCGGCCAGTGCGCTGCCGCCCAGGCAGCTCAGAAAACCACGGCAGCAGGCAACATGCGTTCTTGCCGAGTGCGCTGCCGCCCAGGCAGCTCAGAAATCAGCCTCGGCTTGATCGTCTTCGGCCACGTCGTTAGCTGCCGCCCAGGCAGCTCAGAAACAATGGGTTTATCGCCGCTACGTCGAAGCCCGGTTAGCTGCCGCCCAGGTAGCTCAGAAAGCGCAACGTCAGCCGGTTGAGCGCCTGATATTGTTAGCTGCCGCCCAGGCAGCTCAGAAAAGCAATTCGCCTGAAAGGCGGCAGGTGTAGACGTTAGCTGCCGCCCTGGCAGCTTGAAAACGCGGCGGATTCAAAATCCGCCGCTGTCGTTAACCCTTACTCCTCCGGACCCGGCTCCATCGCACGCTTGTCGTCGGGTAGCCGGACG
>OFEU01000793.1_pt1 | contig 11603 bp, 10 predicted proteins | sample 1521221 | NCBI WGS metagenome assembly OFEU01 (sample SAMN03766357, study PRJEB24113) | microbial mat metagenome | isolation source: enrichment culture HLUCC-O from microbial mat sample contains cyanobacterium... | reverse complement strand
GACCCGGCACGAGGCGGGCGAGGCGCCGGTCCTGATCGTCACCCATCCGACGACCCGGGCCGCGCTCGACGCGGCGCTGGCCGGGATGGAGGGCACGGGCGTCGTGCTCGCCGCCCCCGTCGCGCTGCGCATCGAGCAGGTCTGAGGCCGTGGCGCCGCGCCGCCGGGTGGCTTCGCACGCGCCTTGGAACTGTGCCTGCCCGCACCAATTCCGGCCATTCGCCCGGCAGGAGGGCGAGGGCGGGCGGCGGGGTGTCGAGACGCGCAGGGGAGATGGGCGATGACGCCGCCGGACGGGCCGCGCGATCGGGGGCCTTCGCGCAATCGGGGGCCTTCGGGCGACGACGGCCCCGGCGAAGGGGGCCGCGGCGCGGGGGGCCGGACGGCCGACCATGCTCCGCGTCTGACCGTGCGCGCCTCGCCCGCGCGGCGCGCGGCAGGGGCGGGGATGCTGGGCCTGCTCGGGGCCATCCTGCTCTGGGTCGCGCTTGCCGCGCCGCCGTCCGCGCCGGGCTGGAGCGTCTTTCTTCTGGCCTTCGGCGCGCTCGCGATCTTCGGCGGCTGGCGGTTGTGGCAGGCGACCGCGCCGGCGCTCGTGCTGACCGGCGACGGGCTGGCCGACACCACCGGCCGCACCATTGCCCGGCTCGACGAGATCGTGTCGGTCGAGCGCGGCATGCTCGCCTTCAAGCCGTCGAACGGGTTCCTGCTGCACCTGTCCCGCCCCGCGCCGCGGCACTGGTCGCCCGGACTGTGGTGGCGACTGGGGCGGCGCGTGGGTGTCGGCGGCGTGACCGGCGCGGGCGAGACGCGTGCGATGGCCGATCTGATCGCGCTCGCGCTCGCCGAACGAAACGCCGGGTCAGCGGGTGCCGGCAGCGCCGACCCGCCCGACGATCAGAAGCACTCCTGATCCTCGTAGCCGATCTCGGGGGCGAACCGCGGGCGCGTGACGATGGTGCTCGACAGTTCCGTCTCGTCGAGCCAGCGGTCGAAGACCGGCTGGTAATTCACGCGACCCTCGGTGATCACGACCGTGTCGCCGAGCGTCATCAGCGGCACCTGCGGGAAGAGGGCCTCGACCGTGGTGGCGTCGTAGGGCTGGAACCCGGCAAAGCCGGGCTGCGCCCATGACCAGCACATCCGGAGGTCGCGCTTGGTGTCGTCGTCGCAATCCTTCATGCAGACGATCGAGGTGATGCGAAGCTGGGTCGGCGCCCGCGACCGCACCATGAAGTCGAAAGCGAAGGCGAGGCCGTCGAAGGCTTCCTCGGGCAGGGAGGTCTGCTGGCGGCTGATCATGTCGGCGACCGTGTAGGTGCCCTTGATCACCTCGTTGTTGGTGCGGAACGCGTCATACCAGACGAACGAGGCGGCGAAGAGCCCGAGCAGGAACGGTGCGATGATCGCCGCCTCGACCGATACCACGCCGCGCGTGTCGCGCGCGAAGGCGGAAAGGCGGCGGCGTGCGGGACCAGGCGTGCGGCGCATCGGCGAACGTCCTCAGGTCTGAGGCTCGACCACGAAGGCCGAGGCGGTGGTGAGCGCGTAGAAGTCGTCGTGGCTCGGCATGGCGAGGCCGAGATACGTCGTGGGGAAGACCGGTTTCTGCAGCGAGCACACGCGGATCAGCATCATGTCGTTGGGCTGACCGGGATTGAGCAGGAAATTCGCCACCGGCTTGAGGTCGCCGTCGGGATCGCGCTCGATGCACTCTGCCGACGACACGGGCGCCGTCCAGCCCTGCAGCGGTACGTCCGTGATGTTGATCAGAAGGCTGCCATGGCAGTTCGGCAGCACGACCGCGCGCGCGCAGATCGAGTTGCGCAGGGTCTCGAGGTCGGGGTCGGGCAACTGGCCGAGGCGCAGGGCGCGCACCGTCATGTCGGTGGCGCGTTCGAGCATCACCTGCCGCGTCATGAACAGCCCCAGCTCGAACGCCGCGACGAAGAGAGCGATGAAGACCGGAAAGATGATGGCGAATTCGACCGTGGCCGCGCCGGCCTCGGACCGGCGGAACAGCCCGAGCCGCGCTCCGACCCTACGGCCGTTCGCGGGGGCCGTGCACCCGTCGCCTGTTCTCGATCGCTTCAGCGGGCTCATGTCGAACTCCATGTGTGCCCGGAACGGCACTTCCCCGAAGCCACAGACCCCGATTTTGTGGCCTGAATTGGGCGGAGCGGCGAATTTCGCGTGGCTCCGTCGACGCCATGCCGACAGATCCCGCTCCTGGCACCTGATTGTCGAAGGGGGCGGCCTATCGGATGGCACGGGCGCGGCGTGGCGGTGTCGTCGCCGCCTGTCGCGCGACGGCGGCGCCGCGAGCCCGGGGGCCCGCGGCGCCGATGGGTGGTGACCGCGCGTCGGGGCATGGCCCCGGTGCCTCACTGCGTCAGGCGCAGCTTGTTGATCTGCCTGGCGATCGACGAAAAGGCGGCCTCGATCTCGAGCTGGCTCACCTCGTAGAAGTGGGTGGTCGAGCTCGCGCAGTTGCGCATCTCTTCGGCGGCATCGGCGGGCGCCTCGTAGGCGATGGTGAACACGGTCACGCCGTTCGCCTTGGCCTTGTTGCAGACGTTGTAGAAATTGGAGAGGTTCTGCGAGCGCGCCTTCACCCTCTTGTCGCCGCCGATCGAGCCCTGGCGGTTCGTCTCGCGCTCGGCGTTGAGCTTGTCGTGGTCGATCCCGTCGATGTCGTCGACGTCGCCGTCCTCGTTGTCCTCGTCGTCGTCGTCGGGGTCGCGGAAGCCCACATGTTTCGGCTGGAACTGGTCGGTGATCTTGCCGTCAGTCATCAGCACGATGAACTTCGAGGTCGAGGGCTCGTCCCAGTTGAGCGGCCGGTTCTTGCCGAGGTCGGAGATCTCGCCGGCGGCCTCGACCACGTCGAGCTCGTCGCGGCTGGCGGGATCGAGCAGGGCGAGGCCGTACTTCATGCCGAACATCGTGCCCGTGCCGTCATGCAGGCGCATCGCGTCGATGAAGGTCTTGAGATACGTCGCGTCGTTCTGCAGCGGGCGGATGCGCATGAACTCCGACGGGCACCAGCCCCAGTCCATGTGGTTCCAGTCGATGTCCCACTTGTGGAAGTGGGGGATCTGGCTGGTCGACTGGTAGGGCATGCCGGAATGGGTGAAGTCGGCATCCTCGAGGAAGATGCACGAACTGTCGTCGTGCACGCGCACCCCGCCGAGCTCGTCGAACATCAATGCCCCCGGGTTGACTGCGCCGGCATAGGGCACGATCGACACCGTCGTCCCGTCGACCTTGTCGCCCATCAGCACGAGGTCGATGAAATCCTTCGCGGCGTTGCGCAGCGGCGTGATCCGGTCGCCGAACCGCATCGACCCCGAGATGTCGAGCACGAGCGAGATCTCGACGTTCTCGACCGTCTCGTTCGCTTCGGCGGCCGCCACCACGCCCCAGGTCTCGGGCGTGACCATGAAGAAGGTTTTCAGCTCGGCCTCGGCCACGGCCCCGACCGTGCGGAAGTTGATGCCGGACTCCACGTTCGTGCTCTTGAGGAAGTCCGTCATCCCGGCGCGGGCCATGTAGTCTTCCACGACGCTCTTGGGCTCGCGCAGCTGGTCGAGGTCGGCCGCCGCGAGCACGGCGCCGTCGAGCACGGCCTGCATCGAGCTTCGGCGCTGCTCGGCCATCTGGACGGATATCCCGATGCCGACGGCGAGCAGGATCCCGAAGATCATGAAGAAGTTCCAGACGATCAGCATGCCGCTCTCGTCGCGCAGGAACCGGGTGAGCGGGGATCGCCGCGGCACGGAGTGGGCCGCGCGCCGCTCGGCGGAGCAATCGGCGCGACGCAGGCAACCGGCACCACGGGCACGGCGTGCGAGTCGCTGTTGGGTAGAACGGGGCATGGCAGCTTCCCTTTCCATGGGACTGCCCCATTTCCACCACCCGGATAGGGCGCCATCGCGGCGCAAGTTGGTCGCAATTGGGGCGGCGCGCATGCGCGGGGGCGTGGCGGGCCACCCGTCTGCTCGCCCCGCCCTGTTTCGCGCTGCCCGGCGGTACCGCCCGCTCCGGTGTCCGGTCAGGCCGGGGTCCGGTGCGGGGCCGCTCAGTTCGTCAGGCGCAGCTGGTTGATCTGGCGGGCGATGCTGGAGAACGCCACGCCGATATCCTCGGACCGGACGTCGAAGAAGCGCAGGGAGTCGGCGGCGCAGGCGAGCAGCGTCGCGTCGCCCTGGCCGTAGGTGTCCATCCCGATCGAGTAGACGATGGCGCCCGCGTTGCGCGCCGCGTCGCAGATCTCGGTGGTGCGGGTATTCTTGGCGCCGGGGTTCACCCTGTCGAAGACGGCGTTGTAGTGGCTGCCCCAGTTGCCGCCCACCGCCTCGGCCTTGATGTAGCGGGCGAAGTAGCGGACCGACCACTTGTCCCACACCTCGGGCCAGTCGAGCTGCGCCGCCGCGGCGCCGCCCGCAGGCTCGGCCTGCCACGCGCCGCCGGGCGTCGATGAGAGGGTCGTGCCGTTGAAGACGAAGTATTCGTCGCGGCCGGCGTCGTAGTACGAGACCGTGCCGCTGCCCCCGTCGACGTATACGGGCGAGGCGCCGGACGCGAAGTCGGGTTCGAGCCGGAACTGGTCGGTGTTCTGCCCGTCGGACATGACCACCAGCACCTTCAGCGTGTTGTCGCGGCCGTAATCAAAGGGCCGGCCCGCAAGATTAGCCGGCACCTCGCCGTCGGCCACGAGTTGGGTCAGCGCCGGGCGGAACGCCGGGTCGAGCAGCGCCGCGCCCCACTTGGCGGCGATGTCGATCGAGGTGTTCCCGCCGGCCCACATCGCGTCGATCTGAGCCTTGAGCGTATCCTTGTCCTGCGACCAGGCGGTGATGTGCCGGCTGTCGTCGAAGGGGCAGACCACGCCGAACGTGTCGACCGGCGAATCCCAGGTGAAGATGTCGAAATGGCCCGCCCTCGGCAGCGCGTCGGCCGGGTCGAGCGCCGTGTCCGAGTAGCTCGCGCCGGGAAACTCCGCGCAGTGGGAATAGTCGTGCTCGGCCGTCAGGTTCAGCGCCGAGGCGAGCGTCGGCCCCGCATTGACCTGCGTCGAGAACGGGATGATCGAGACCGACACGGTGCTCGGCTGGCCGTTGGGGCCGGGCTTGACCACCGTGTCGATGAAGTCCTTCGCGGCGGGCTTGAGCAGGTTGAGGCGGTAGTTGCCGTTCCAGCCCATCGAGCCGGAATTGTCGAGCACCAGCGAGATCTCGACATCGGTCAGGCTCTCGACGGCGGTGCCGGCGGCCGGTGCGGCGAGCTCGTCGAAGCCTATCATGTCGATGAAGCGGGTGCCGACCATCGAGTTGAGCGAGGCCGAGACGATCTTCTCGTTGACCTTCTCGACGGTCTCGACGGTCACCTCGTCGCCCGGCAGGCCGGCCCGGTCGAAATAGTCGCGCACCACGGCCTCGGCGTCGCGTTCCTGCTCGAGGTCGGCGGCGGCGAGGATCGCGCGGTCGATCGTGTTCTGCACGTTGGTGCGCACGCTCTCGGTGCGATAGGTGTCGAGCCCCAGGCCGACGGCCAGCACGATGCCCATCACCGCAAAGAGGAACCACACCAGCATCGCGCCGCCCGTCTCGGCGGCGAAGGCCCGCGCGCGGGTCGCGCAAATCCGGCGAAAGTTCGGCATCTCGTCGCGTCTCGTCAGCATGGCAGCCCCTCCAACGATGTCGCGCGCGCGCCTCGCTCGGCACGCTGCAGACCGGGCGCCCCCACCCGATGGCCGGAAAACTGCCGTGACTTTTCCGCAAAGTCACATCGCCGGCGCCATTGGGATCGCCGAGGAAAGAAAGGCGACAGCGTCGGCCGACTGTTTCGCATCATGGCGGAAATGGGGCGCGGCCGGGGCCGGATCGGGCTCCGCGCGGCACGGCGCGTCGGGCGGGCGCCGCGAATCGCCTGCGCCTGCCGGTGTCGGCGAATGCGGCATCACGGGGGCGCCGGCGGGCAAGCGCCGTGGCCAGACGCGGCTTGGCCGGGCGGGGGCGCCCGACGTCACTCCGCCCCGTCCGATCCCCCATGATTTTGCAACGCGGGGCGGCTAGGGTCGGCGCGCGCGCCCTGCGTGGCGCACTCACAGCCCGAGGGAGGGGGCAGTCATGAACCAGGCACTGCGCGAGCCGAGTTTCCGCGAATCCGTCGACCTGATGTTCAACCGCGCGGTCGCGGTGATGGACCTGCCACCGGGGCTGGAGGACAAGATCCGCGTCTGCAACTCCACCTATACCGTGCGCTTCGGCGTGCGGCTGCGCGGGCGCATCCATACCTTCACCGGCTACCGCTCCGTGCATTCCGAGCACATGGAGCCCGTCAAGGGCGGCATCCGCTACGCGCCGGTCGTCAACCAGGACGAGGTCGAGGCGCTCGCCGCGCTGATGACCTACAAGTGCGCCCTCGTCGAGACGCCCTTCGGCGGCTCCAAGGGGGGCCTGTGCATCGACCCGCGCGACTACGAACCCGATGAGCTGGAGCTCATCACGCGCCGCTTCGCCTACGAACTGGCCAAGCGCGACCTGATCCACCCCGCCCAGAACGTGCCCGCGCCCGACATGGGCACCGGCGAGCGCGAGATGGCGTGGATCGCCGACCAGTATCACCGGATGAACACCACCGACATCAACGCCAACGCCTGCGTGACAGGCAAGCCGCCGCATGCGGGCGGCATCCAGGGCCGGGTGGAGGCGACCGGGCGGGGCGTGCAATACGCCCTGCGCGAGTTCTTCCGCCACCCCGAAGACGTGGCGGCGGCCGGCCTCTCGGGCAGGCTGGAGGGCAAGCGCGTGATCGTGCAGGGCCTCGGCAACGTGGGCTATCACGCCGCCAGCTTTCTCAGCCGGGAGGACGGCTGCAAGATCACCGCCGTGGTCGAGCGCGACGGCGCGATCATCGACGATGCCGGCCTCGACGTCGAGCGTGTCCGCCACTGGATCGCGCAGCACGGGGGCGTGAAGGGCTACCCCGACGCGCAGTTCGTCTTCGAGGGCGTCGCCGTGCTCGAGAAGGAGTGCGACATCCTCATCCCCGCCGCGCTCGAGGCCGTCATCACCCGCGAGAACGCCCGCCGGATCGAGGCACGCCTGATCATCGAGGCGGCGAACGGCCCGATCACCGCCTCTGCCGACGAGATCCTGCGCAACAAGGGCATCGTGATCATCCCCGACCTCTACGCCAACGCCGGCGGCGTGACGGTGAGCTACTTCGAGTGGGTCAAGAACCTGTCGCACATCCGCTTCGGCCGGATGCAGCGCCGGCAGGAAGAGTCGCGCCACCAGCTCATCGTCGACGAGCTCGAGCGGCTCTCGGCCGATACCGGCATCGGCTGGACGCTCTCGCCCGACTTCAAGGAAAGATACCTGCGCGGCGCGGGCGAGCTGGAACTGGTGCGCTCGGGCCTCGACGACACGATGCGCGGTGCCTACCAGGCGATGCGCGCGGTCTGGCACGCCCGCGACGATGTGCAGGATCTGCGCACCGCGGGCTACATCGTGGCGATCGAGCGGGTGGCCAAGAGCTATCGCGACAAGGGAATCTGATGACCGCCCCGCGCGCCGGGCTCCGTCGCCGCACCGGCGTGAGAGCGGGCGGGCCGGCCCCGGCGGGGGGGCAATTTAGGCAAAGCCTATCGGAACTCGTGTCGCGTCCTTATGGAACCTATGTGTCGCATCTCTAGCTTTGCGTGGTAGCATCGGTTAACCGGGGCGCCGCCGCGTCCGCGGCAGACGGGATTGCAGCGCACGAGAGGCAGGCGACAATGGGCAGCGCGACAGGCGAGGCGGCAGCGCATGGGGCGAAGCCGGCGAATCGGCGTGGGCAGGGGCTGACCTGGGTGCCCGCGGCGCTTGCCGCCGCGATCTTCGCTGCGCTCTGGCCGGCCATACCGACCGTCGCCGCGGGAGAGGTGCTGCGCTGGGGCGTCGCTTGGGTGCCCTCGCTCGGCGTCAACTTCTCGGTCCTGCTCGACGGCCTCAGCCTGACCTTCGCGCTGCTGATCTCGGGCATCGGCGCGCTCGTGATGCTCTTCGCCGCGAAGTACATGGAGGGGAAGTATCATTCGGGCCGGTTCGCGCTCTACCTGTTCCTGTTCATGCTGGCGATGCTCGGCGTCGTGCTGGCCGACAACCTGCTGACGCTCTTCGTCTTCTGGGAACTCCCGTCGATCACCTCCTATCTCCTGATCGGCTTCGGCCATGCCGACGCCAAGTCGCGCCGCTCGGCCCTGCAGGCGCTGCTCGTCACCGGCATGGGCGGGCTCGCGCTGCTTGCGGGCTTCATCCTGATCTACACGGTCGTCGGCTCGTTCGACCTCGCCGTGGTCCTCGCCTCGGGCGATGTGCTGCGCGACAGCCCGCTCTACCTGCCGATCCTGATCCTCGTGCTCGCGGGCGCCTTCACCAAGTCGGCGCAGTTCCCGCTGCACTTCTGGCTACCCAACGCGATGGCCGCGCCGACGCCCGTCTCGGCCTACCTGCACTCGGCGACGATGGTGAAGGCGGGCGTCTTCCTGCTCGCCCGGCTGCACCCGGCGCTCGCGGGCACCGATGTCTGGCTGTGGTCGCTGACGCTGTTCGGCGGCGTGACCGCGGTGTTCGCCAGCGTCATGGCGCTGCGGCAGACCGACCTCAAGCAGGCGCTGGCCTACACCACGCTGATGGCGCTGGGCACGCTGGTGCTGTTTCTCGCCGACGGAACGTCGGCCTACGCGATCACCGGGTTCATGGCGTTTCTCGTCACGCATTCGCTCTACAAGGCGGCGCTGTTCCTCGTCGTCGGCACGGTCGACCACGGGACGGGGACGCGCGACGCGCGCATCCTCGGCGGGCTCGCGCGCGCCATGCCGGTCACGGCCTTCGCCGCGGCGCTCGCCGGGTTGTCGATGGCCGGCCTGCCCCCCTTCGTGGGCTTCATCGCCAAGGAGGTGCTCTACAAGGGCGCGGGCGAGCTTCCCCTCGGCACCATCGTCACCGGCTTCGCGCTCGCCTCGAACGCGCTGATGTTTGCGGTGGCCGGGATCGTCTGCCTGCGCCCGTTCTGGGGCCGGCCACGCGGAGAGACGCCGGTGCCCCCCCACGAGGGGCCGTGGCAGCTGCTCGCCGGGCCGATCATCCTGTCGGTGCTCGGCCTCGCGCTGGGCCTGATGCCATGGCTCAAGCAGCAGGCCCTCGTCTCGCCCGGCGTCGACGCGGTGCTCGGCAGGGGCGGCGAGGCGCGCGACCTGAAGCTCTGGGCGGGGGTGAACCTCGCGCTCGTCCTGTCGCTCGCCACCTTCGCGCTCGGCCTCATGCTCTACGCCTTTCACGTCGTCCTGCGCGACGGGCTGAACCGCCTGGGCGCGCGCCTGCCTTCGCTCGACGCCGGGTGGGACAGGTTCCTCGACGGTCTCAAGGCGCTCGCCGCGTGGCAGACCCGCATCCTGCAATCGGGCCGGCTGGTGAACTACATGGCCGTGACCTTCGCTACCCTCCTGGCCGGCCTCGGCGCGGCGCTGATCGCGACCGCGCCCGGGCCGATCATGCTCGAGATGCCGTATCTTCTGGTCAAGGAATGGGGGATCGCCCTGCTCGTTCTTGCCGGCACGGGCGTCGTCGTCTCGACCAATTCGCGCATCACCGCCCTCGCCGGGCTGGGCGTGGTCGGCGTGGGCGTCGCGCTGATCTTCGTCACATACGGCGCGCCCGACGTCGCCATCACGCAGCTGCTTGTCGAGGTGCTGGTGGTGGTACTGGTGGCGCTCGCCATTCTCAAGCTGCCCTCGCTCGAGCCCGAGACGGGCCGCCGCCGCTGGTTCGATGCCGCGCTCGCCCTCGGCATCGGCGGCGCGGTCACCGTGATCATGCTGATGGTGCTCGACGTGCCGCTCGACCGCCGGCTGTCGGAGTATTTCGAGGTCACATCCTGGCCCGAGGCCTTCGGCCGCAACATCGTCAACGTGATCCTGGTAGATTTCCGCGCGCTCGACACGTTCGGCGAGATCGCCGTGGTCGCCGTCGCCGGCATCGCCGCCTTCGCCCTGCTCAAGACGAAGATCGCCCCGGCGAAGGAGGATGCCCGATGAAATCCGTCATCGTCGAATCGGGTGCGCGCTTTCTCGTGGCGCTGCTTCTTGTCTTTTCCGTCTACATGCTGCTGCGCGGCCACAACCTGCCCGGCGGCGGCTTCATCGGGGGGCTGGTCGGCGCGATGGGCTTCGTCATCCAGACCATCGCCTGCGGCACCGAGAGCGCGCGCAAGGCGCTGCGCGCCGATCCCTCCAACATCGCCATGGCCGGCCTCGGCATCGCGCTGCTCGCGGGCCTGTTCGCCGCGCTCTTCGGCGACGCGCTCTTCACCGGGCAGTGGCTGTTCATCGGCGCGACGGAGGAGAGCAAGGGCCTGCCGCTGTCGTCGGTGCTCGTCTTCGACATCGGCGTGTATCTGGTGGTGATGGGCGCCATCCTCACCCTCGTCTTCGCCCTTGAGGAGGAGGCGTGATGGAGCAGATCCTCGCACTCCTCATCGGCGTTCTGGTGGCCGCATCCGTGTGGCTCATGCTGTCGCGCAACGTGGTGCGCTTCCTGTTCGGGCTGGTGCTGATCTCGAACGCGGCCAACCTGGTGATCTTCACCGGCGGGCGGCTGACGCTCGGCGCGCCGCCCCTGATCGACGAAGGCGCCGACGCGCCGCCGGCGCTCGTGGCCAACGCGCTGCCACAGGCGCTGGTGCTGACTGCCATCGTCATCGGCTTCGGTCTGCTGGCCTTCGCGCTCGCGCTCGTCTTCCGCGCCTACACGGCTCTCGGCACCGTCGACAGCGACGAGATGCGGCTTGCCGAGCCGCGCGAGGGAGAGGAGGGCGCAGCAAAGCTGCCTGCGCGGGGCGGGGCCACGCCCGAGATGGCGCGGGAGGCCGCCGAATGAGCTGGGTTCTCTCCATCCCGCTGGCCATCCCGTTCCTGACGGCGGTGGCCTGCTACCTGACCCGCGACACGCCGCGCGCGGCGTGGATCTCGGTCGTGGGCTCGGCCCTCCTTCTCGCGGCGTCCGCCGTGTTGATGGCACAGGTTCTGGCCGAGGGCGTGATCGCGGGGCAGATGGGCGGCTGGCCCGCCCCCTTCGGCATCACGCTGGTGGCCGACCTGCTCTCGGCGGTCATGGTCGTCATCACCGCGATCACCGCGCTCGCCGTCGCCGTCTACGCGCTCGCCGACGTGAGCGCGGTGCAGGAGAGGATGGGCTATCACGCCCTCTTCCAGGTGCTGATCGCGGGCGTCACGGGGGCGTTCCTGACGGGCGACCTCTTCAACCTCTACGTCTGGTTCGAGGTGATGCTGATCGCCTCGTTCGGCCTGCTGGTGCTCGGCGGCACGCGCGAGCAGCTCGACGGCGGCATCAAGTACGTCACGCTCAACCTCGTCTCGACGATCCTCTTCCTGTCGGGCATTGGCCTGCTCTACGGCATGACCGGCACGCTCAACATGGCCGACCTCGCCGTGACCGTTCCGCAACTCGAAAACCAGGCGCTGGTGACGGTCGTCGCCATGATGTTCATGATCGCCTTCGGGGTGAAGGCGGCGGTCTTCCCGCTGTTCTTCTGGC
>OFEU01000770.1_pt1 | contig 11999 bp, 12 predicted proteins | sample 1521221 | NCBI WGS metagenome assembly OFEU01 (sample SAMN03766357, study PRJEB24113) | microbial mat metagenome | isolation source: enrichment culture HLUCC-O from microbial mat sample contains cyanobacterium... | reverse complement strand
CGCAGCTTTGATAAACGATCAATTTATCGGAAGGGGCCACACAGGCAGGCTAGAGTGGGTTCTCGCAGGAACGCAATTCATTGCGCGATCAGCGATGATGCCGCCGTAAAGACTCTGGAATTATCTTGCAACCATGTAGTCCAAAAACTACACTAAAAAGATGCTTAATATCAAACAAACTGATACTTACCGAAAGTGGGAGCGAAAACTCCGCGATCAACGTGCTAAAGCATTGATTGCGGCACGTGTCTTTCGGTTGGCCAATGGTTTACCAGGCGATGTAAAACCCGTGGGGCATGGAATCAGCGAGCCACGTATCAACCATGGTCCCGGATATCGTATTTACTTCAAGCAACGGGGCAACGAAGTCATCATTCTATTATCTGGTGGCGATAAGAGCACCCAGCAAAGCGATATCGAGACTGCACACCGGCTAGCATCAGAGTGGGAGGCGTCATGAGCGACAAAATCTATGAGTACGATCCATCAGCGGCCTTGGAGAATGAGGAAGCGATTGCCGTGTTTCTCACGGATGCCTTAGAAACCGGGGATTCAGCTTACATCGCAAAAGCGATGGGGGTGATTGCACGCGCCAAGGGCATGACAGAACTGGCTCGTGAAACAGGCCTCTCGCGTGAGCAGCTTTACCGCTCATTCAGCGAGCAAGGTAACCCCACACTGAAAACCATGCTCGCTGTAACGCGTGCCCTGGGTGTCGATCTAACCGCACGCCCACACGAGAAACCAGCAGCATAACCCCTTAGCCGGAATACGGGGTTTTCGTAGGAGTGCCATTCATTGCGCGATCAGCAATTATCCCGCCAAGAGAACTGATCGCTTGCTACTAAAGCAATCCCCGTTTGATAACTCTTAAACGGCCTTTTCTTTTCTCTGACGGCTATACACACCCCACAGCACCGCCAGCAAAAATGCGAACATCATCACGCCGCTATTATGGGATAAAAAACCCTGCGTGAGACTAAAGTCAATATAGGTAACCGATAGCAAAACCCCAGCGGTCGCCGTGGCGCGCAGAGACAAATCACCAGCTCCCATTTCCCTGGCAAAAAAGCGCATCGGCAGCAAGTAAACGGCCAGCAGCACCGCCAGGCCAATGACGCCACGTTTAGCAAAGCTATCGATAAACTCATTATGGGCATGGCCATATTCAGCAGCGCGCGAATTAATCACGCCCTGGTCGGCTAATGCTCGCATTCCTTTCTCATACCCATTATCGCCCCAACCGATTAGCGGCTTCTCCGCTATCAAATGGCTAGCCCCGCGCCACATTTCAAACCGGGCACCTACCGATGAATGGCTTCGGTCGCCTGACGCATAGCGCTGAACCTGTTCAAACGCTTCATTGACCCGCGTCTGCACACCCAGCTCGGGAATGGTGTAAACGCTCAGTCCTCCCGCCAACAACAGGCCAAGAAACCCAGCGAGCATTCGCTTCGAAGCAAAACCACCGTAGGCGCGTAACAACACCAGCAATACGAAAGGAATGCCTACCCAGCCGCCCCGGCTGCCAGAGAACAATGAGCCCGCAAGCCCAAGCAGTGCGCCTATGATAAATACCGCAAACCATAAGTGACGGCGCCGCTGAGTGGCGCCCCATCCCAAACCGGCAAGACACAATACCCCCAGTAGCATACTCAAATTGCCAAACTGGATGGTGTGCGTATGGCCTGTGGCACGTGTAATATCTAGCCCAAGTTTCTGCCATGCCGCCCAACTGCCGGCCGAGCACGCGCCGATGACGACGCCTCCCCAAAACCAGGCCAGTCGTGGAGGGTAAGCCATCACTAACAACAGCGCTGGTATCGCCAGCAAGAAACGTAGCGGTTTATCCATGCCGTTTGCCCCCTGCCCATCCCACCAGGCCTCCAGCACCCCCACCAGCGTATACAACGCCATGGCCAGCACCACCAAGGCGTCCTGACGGTTCAAACCAAGCACCGGGCGCTTTATTAAAAGCACCACGCTGCCCAGCAGAAGCATCACCGCACCAAGGGAATAACCGCTAGGCACGACAAGGGCGATTGCACACAGCAAAAAAACAGCAAGAGAGGTGTAAAGCGACAAAGGAGAGGACAGAGAAGAAGCGGAGAAAGAAACCGCGGAAGGGTAGTGACTCACGTATGCTCCAGCGCTCGTAGCATTAATCAAGCGCTGGATACTACCACAGTAAGCCAGAGGCATTGCTAGAAAAAAGTATAAAGACACTCACAAAGGGACAGCGGGCGCTCAACAACGACGAGCCTTTACAAGGGCACGATGCATAAAGTGGGTGTTGTAGGCACCCCACGCATTGGGCGATCAGCCACCACTCACTATTCCTACCTACCGTGCCCCAAACCCCGTACACAAAATACGCACCGTCTTAAGCACAATCAGCACGTCCAGCCAAAGCGAGCAGTGCTTGATGTAGTAAAAATCGTATTGAAGCTTGCGTTTCATGCCTTCAACTTCGGCCGCATAGCCCTGCTCAACCTGCGCCCAACCGGTGATACCCGGGCGCACCACATGGCGGTAGCTGAAGAACGCCACGTCCTTCTCATACCACTCAGAAAGCGATTCAGACTCGGGACGCGGCCCAATAAAGCTCATCTCGCCGCGCAGCACGTTGAATAACTGCGGCAACTCATCCAATCGATAGCGCCGCAGAATACGCCCCAGCCGTGTAATGCGAGGGTCATTACCTGAAACGGTAAAGTTCTCCCCGCTCATATTGTGATACATGCTTCGGAACTTGAACATGTTGAACGAACGGCCACGATAGCCTACCCGGGGTTGCATAAAAAACACCGGGCCCGGGCTATCCCGTTTGATCAGCAGGGCCACTACAAGCATCACCGGCAACAAGAAAGGCAAGAGGATCACTGCACCCAGGAAATCCAGCACTCGTTTGAAGCCCACGTAAAATAACGGTGGAAGCAGGCTACCAAATTCATTTTCGGATAAGTGATCGATCTCCACCCGACCAGAAATGGTCTCGGATATTTGCCGATAGTGGTAAACTGGAATATGGCACAACGTACAGGTCGCCAGGAACTTTTCCCATTCGGGCGGCAAGTCTTGCGCACGCAAATCCGCCACGACGCCGTCAACCCGTAGCGACTCCAGCTCAGGCGAGGTCAGAACGCGCAGGTCTACCTTGGCGCTGCTGCGCAGCCGCGACGTATCGCCAAACGGCACCACGGCAAATTTTAAATCACGATAGCGGCGACCCAAAAAATACCCCATATAAAACCAAACCAGACTCACCAAGTAACCGGTCAACATCACCTGGCGGGTGTATCCTTCGCGGGTAAAAAAAAGCACGGCGACAACAATCAAAAAGGCAATCGACACCGTAGGCATTATATTCGCGCCAAGTTGCGCCCCCGGGAATCGTGACATACGCCGAAGCGTTAAAGCCGAGGCCGTAAACGCCAGGCCAATGGCAATCAATGTATTGCTTCGCACATCCGGCATGTAATGCCAAAACCCCCACCCCCACCGTTCAAGGCTGGGGAGCAACAAAGCAAGCGACATTCCTACAACAAGGTGAAACGTCAGGCTTAATAGCAAAACTTCATACCACCGAGAATGACGCCGTTGATACTCACGCTTCATGGGTTACCATCACATCCATCATTATCATCGTAACGGCAACTAAGAGATGCCTACTGCTTGGCGCCCTACCGAATAGTACACAAAGCCCCTTTGCGCTAACCGTACAGGATCGAACATATTGCGACCATCAAAAATGACCGGCTGGCGAAGCTGCTGGTGAAGTAGCGCAAAATCCGGCGCGCGGAAGCTCTGCCACTCAGTCACAATTACCAGTGCATCGGCCCCCTTCAGCGCGGCTTCTTTAGTACCGCACAGGGTCAAATCATCGCGGTTACCGTAAAGACGCTGGGTTTCTTCCATCGCTTCAGGATCGAACGCCTGCACCATAGCGCCTGCGCCCCACAGCGCTTCCATCAACACGCGGCTGGGCGCTTCGCGCATATCATCGGTGTTGGGTTTGAAAGAAAGCCCCCACACGGCCAGAGTTTTACCCGCTAACTCGCCGTTAAAATGCTGTAAAACTTTCTCAAACAGCGTGGTTTTTTGCAGATAATTACGCGCTTCTACGGCTTTAAGTACTTTGGCATCGAAACCGATAGCATCGGCAGCGCGCACCAAAGCCTGAACATCTTTGGGGAAGCACGAGCCCCCATAGCCTACACCCGGGTAAATAAAGTGGTATCCAATGCGTGGGTCTGAGCCGATACCTTGACGCACCGCCTCAATATCCGCACCTAATCGCTCCGCCAGATTGGCAATCTCATTCATAAAGCTGATTTTCGTCGCCAGCATGCAGTTAGCGGCATATTTCGTCAGCTCAGCGCTTCTCACGTCCATCACGATGATTTTTTCATGCTGACGGCTAAACGGGGCATAGAGCTCACGCATGACCTCAACGCTGTGCGCATTGTCAGTGCCGATGATGATCCGATCAGGCTTTTGGCAATCGGCAACGGCACTGCCCTCTTTCAAAAACTCAGGGTTGGATACCACATCAAAGGTCAGCCCGGTTTTGCCATGCTGAACCAGCACGGCCGCCATATGAGCGCGCACTTTATCCGCGGTGCCCACCGGTACCGTAGATTTATCCACCACGATGCGGTGACTCGGCATGTGTTCGGCAATGGTTTCCGCGACCTTCAGTACATATTGCAAATCCGCACTACCGTCTTCATCCGGTGGCGTGCCAACCGCAATAAACTGCACCTCACCGTGGGCTACGGCGGCCGGGGCATCTGTGGTAAAGCATAATCGTCCTGCCGCACTGTTATCTTTTACCAGCGTCTCCAAACCCGGCTCGTAAATCGGGATGATTCCCTGCGTCAGCTTTTCTACCTTCTCGGCATCAACATCGACACACACCACATCGTGCCCAACGTCAGCCAACATGGTGCCTTGCACTAAGCCCACATACCCCGTACCAAAAACCGTAATCTTCATTTACTTCCTTGCCTTTCTAATTCGATAAGTGAATGCTTACACACGATAGAAATCTCGATACCAGCGCACAAAGTTGGCAACTCCCTCTTTCACTGGAGTAGCGGGCTTGTAACCCACCGCTGCTTCCAAGGCGGTGGAATCCGCATAGGTATCGGGCACATCGCCTGGTTGCAGGGGCAAAAGCTCTTTTATGGCTTTTTTGTCCAGCGCTTCTTCAATGGCGTCAATGTACGCGGAAAGCTTAACCGGGTCATTATTGCCAATATTGAAAAGCCGATAAGGCGCATTACTGGTAGCCGGGTCTGGCGAATCGCTATTCCATCCAGGATTTGGCTTGGCGATATCATCGCTAGCACGCACTACCCCTTCAACAATGTCATCGATGTAGGTGAAGTCGCGGGTATGGTTACCGTGGTTGAACACCGGAATAGGCTCGCCCGCCAGCGTCTTCTGGGTAAAAAGGAACAGCGCCATATCCGGCCGACCCCAAGGGCCGTACACGGTAAAAAAGCGCAAGCCCGTGGTGGGCAACCGGTACAAGTGGCTATAGCTATGTGCCATCAACTCATTGGCTTTTTTAGTGGCGGCGTAAAATTGCAGCGGGTGGTTGACACTTTCATGCTCCGAAAACGGCATTTTGGTATTGGCACCATACACACTGCTTGTGCTGGCATAGGTCAGGTGCGCTACCTTATGGTGGCGGCAAGCTTCTAAAATATTGGTAAACGCGACCAGGTTACTCTGAACATAGGCGTGAGGGTTTTCCAGCGAGTAGCGAACCCCCGCCTGGGCGGCCAAGTGAATTACCCGCTCTGGCTTGTGGGTCTCAAACGCAGCGTTCACGGTCTTAAAATCAGCTAGATCTTCCCGTACAAATGAATAGTCACTACCAGTAAGTACCGCCGTTTCTTTAAGTATTTTCAACCGCGCTTCTTTAATGGCCGTGTCATAGTAATCATTGACAACATCAAACCCCACTACGCTATCGCCGCGCTCTAAAAGATATTTGGCAGTGTGAAAGCCAATAAAACCCGCGTTACCTGTGACTAAGAAATTCATAAAATACCTTCACAATATAAAATCTATTTTTCAACCATCCCCCAAAACCTCGCGATAAATCTGTAGATGGTGGTCCACCACTTTCTCAATCGAAAACGCTTCTTCCGCCAACGCTCTGCCGGCTTCGCCCATTCGTTTCCTCAGCTCACTATCTTCAATCAATTTCTGAATGGCATCTGCTAAAGCAAACGGGTCTTTAATCGGGACCAAAAGCCCTGTTACGTCAGGAGTAATCGCATCACGACACCCGGGGTGATCAGTCGTTACAACGGCTCGCCCACAAGCTGCAGCCTCAACCAGCGATTTAGGCAAGCCCTCTCCATAATACGATGGCAGGCAAACAATATTTGCGGCCGCATATTGGTCAGGAATATCTGAGCAATACCCTAACAACTCCACTACTGCTTCATCCTCCCATTGCATCAGGTCTTGTTGCGTCACACTGGTTACATTTCCTGGATCTGCAGAGCCTATTAGTCGCATTTCTACAAGCACGCCACGGTCCCGTAAAATTTTGCCAGCTTCGACAAACTCAAATACCCCCTTATCTTTTAAGAGCCGCGCAGCCATCACAACAATAGGTAAACCCTCTTTTTCAGGGCGGTGGGGGTAATCAGCTAAAGCAACACCGGAGCCACGAATCATTCGGGTTTCACTTGGCTGAAAGGCATGCAGAGAAAGCAATGCCTCTCGATCATCCGGATTCTGAAATATAACGGCTAGCCGCTTGTGGTTTAATGCCAAGGCATAAAGTTTGGTAATCAGCAGTTTCCGCAGCTTGGCAATTGCCGAATCCGCAACGAAAGCTGTACCCAAGCCGGAGATTGCCGCAACCACGCACTTGATTCCAACTAATCTTGCTGCCAACCCACCGTACAGAACCGGTTTAATCGTGACCAAATGCACCAAATCTGGCTTTAAACGCTTAAAAAGTCCAACCAGTTGTATCAACGTTTTGAACTCAATGAGCGGGTTTTGACCACTCCTAACAACATTGACAATGTGGTGAGGAAACCCCTCTGCTCGAATCTCCTCTACTGCTGCCCCATCTGCTGAAGCAACATGGACTTCATATCCAGCTTCCCTGGCCGCGAGGGCTAACGGCAATCGATGTGAAAGAAAAAACTCTGGAGCATTAACTACAAAAATTAGCCTTTTATATTTATCTGCCAAACCTACCTCACACCTGGTTTTTGAACTTAAATCCTGAATTCAACTAATAGCCTCGGCCGATCTTCCGACAGACGCAGTGTTTTCTCGATTTTATAAAGTTGATACGTCAGCAAGACCGCTACAACTTCTTCTTCGCTGTTTTTAAGCTTGAGCCAAAGCGTAACATTGGTAACAAAGGAGCTGCTAAAATAATAAAGCCTGCCACAAACTTGGCTCTGTGTCTGATTCCTGCTCCGAAGTTACCAACGCCAAAGGAAAACACCACAATATAAGCCACTAAAATGAAAAGGATCGCTCTGGCGGCAGGATCAGCCCAGATCATAGCGCGGTTTCGCCAGATAAAAACGGTTAAAAGCAGATATAGTATGCCATCAAGCAAGCCAATTAGATGAGCTGGTTTATTTACATCCCATGGGAAAGGTGCATAAACAAAGTAAGCAACACGAGCAGGCAGCTTCACCAGCAACTCAGGAACTGTGGAAATCTTGGTCCATTCAGGAAAGGACGCTCCGATTTCCCCGTCCGAACCATGAGTACGCCTTTCAACAATATTCATTATTACTTCCGGATTTGTAGCTTGCTCGAAAGTACCGAGTTTCGGAAGGCTGATGTCTGTAACGATATAAATAGAAAAGGAAAACGAAGCACTGAGAACAAACAGTGCCGAACCTGGCCGGATTTTTTTTGGGCGATTCCAAAGCAAAAGTGCTTGAGTGAACGAGCGGTCACATAGATTAAAAAGAATATCGCACCGAGAAACATGGCACCATGAAAAAATGTGGCAGCCAAAAAGCCTGACACAGCAAGTAACGCATAGCGGAGGTTTCCATTGCGTGCCCAAAGCGCAACGCCGTAGAGAGCAATAAGCACAAAAAACCAAATATAGGCTTCGCGCATAACCAACGCAGAATAAAGTATTAGCGTAGGGAAAAGCGCGAGTAACCAGCTGGCTTTCACCGCCGCACGCAAGCCCCAAATTTCCTTAGCAATAAGCGAACCAATAACTACCGTTCCCATTCCAAACATCAGACTCACAGACTGTGCCATTAGTAAGCTTCTGTCTGTTACCGCATATAGAAGGGAAATTATCCAGCTAATAAAATAGCTGTCTGGCCCCGTAAACTGTTGCAGCGCCTGAATAAAACCACCCTGAGCCCACTCCCAAGCATACCGCTCAAAAGTCACTGCATCAGAGTCACTTCCTGGCAAAGAGCCGATATGAGAATTGAAAACAGCGGCAAACATCCTCACCACAAAAGCTACGAGCAATATCCTAGACAAAAACGGCCAACGCAGTGAGCAAAAAATTGTGAGCAATGCGGCAAAGGCTAAACCAGCCACGCCAAGAAAATGTACCATCAAAGTCAATCATCCCAAACTTATTCTATCAACAAATGCGACTAAACCGAGTATCGGTTGGATATAAACATAAACTGAAAGCTTAGGGCTTCATGCCCTGACTAGCTTTACAACGTCTGGGATAATCCTCGCAGCTTTACCAACAATTCGAGGGCAACGTCCTCTGGAGCTATATTGGCAGATATTCGCTCGACCGGAATATTCAGGTTTTCAGCCAATTGAGCCTGAGCTTTCACTATAGCAACCGAGCGCTCTAACAGAACCTGCAGCTCTTGGTCAGCCATACGCCCCAATCGACCACCACGGGCTTTCACTCGCTCAAATGCAACTTGAGGCTCTAGCTCCAGAAACATAACTTGATGTGGCCATGGCAACCCTTTTAATTTTTTCGGATTCAAATGCTCAAAAAAAGCGGCCTCATGACCGCACCTTAGACCAAAACTCCCGAAGCGTTGCAACAAGCCTTGGTCACTCACGACCATTCCTGAATTAAATTGAAGTGCACGCGAATTCTGGCCTAGCAACGCCATTAGCGACAACTGATCTTTCAGTCGTAGTTTTAGCCTTTTATCCTTTACTAATTTTGAAATCTGGACGGTCCTGAGCACTGCGTTTGTGCCTCCTATCGCAGCATCCCTTAGCCTTGCATTCATACGAGGCCCATTCACCCACTCGTAACCACTACCAACATGCCGCGACGGAAATCCTTCGGCCTCAAATATACTCATTGCTGAGCGGGCAGCGGTGCTTTTACCACTACCTGAAATGCCGATAAGTTCTACGAACATCGGCCTAGTTGCCTCTCAACCGCCAATTGCTTATAAAGATCTGCATACTTGGCGACCATCACCTCAATCGTGAATTTCTCGGCGCGCGCACGGGCAGCAATGCCAATTTCTTCTCGGCCTACAAGGTTATCAATAGCGTATTGAAGCCGATTGTATAGTTCTGTGGCATTTCCCGGAGGTACAAGCAAAGCCGCTTCACAACCAACCAGTACTCCTCTCAAACCTGCCACGTCACTCGCCACTACTGGAAGCCCCGTGGATAGCGCTTCTACCGCTACCAATCCGAACCCCTCCCATCGTGAAGGGATCACAGCCAAGTCGGCTTTATGCAAATGACTTCCTACATCATTGCAATAACCTGCAAAACGCACCTTTCCCTGCAGCCCCAACTCCTTAGCCAGATACTCAAGCCGCGCTCGTTCCGGTCCTTCCCCTAAGATCGTGTAGCATTCCACTTGATCTCCAAGCTTCTCGATAGCCTGCAAAGCCACATCGAACCCCTTCTGTAGGGTAAGTGACCCAACGGAGACAAGCCGCACCGATTGGGCTGGTTGCAACTTACGCTGTACCCACGGCAGCATCCGCGAACCATTTTCGATTGTAGTGATACGCTGCGATAGATCTTCATTGGATAACCAACCGACTAGCGAGTCACGTGTTCCGTCGCTAATAGCCACCAGCTTTTCGTACTTCCCATACACCAACCGCTCTAGCGGGCGAAGCCATGAACTCTCCCGACGCCGATTATGAGTATTGTGCTCAGTGAATACCATCGGACCGCCTATTTCCCGGTGTAACAGCGCCAGGTGGTACAGCGGCCATGTCAGATGTGCATGCACTATCTGATTTCCATTGCCAACACCTCGCTCTAGAAGCGCATTACGTACTTTCTTGACCACACTTAATGCGCGAACAGAGTCAACCCCAAGATTAGCTTCTTGATCGGTCAGCTCGACACACCGCGGGTTGTGGTAATAAATCGCTTCAGCCTGCACTCCATAGAATGGAAGGCGCTCAGTAAGCTCGCGCACCAAGCGTTCTGCTCCGCCTCCATCAGGTGCCGGGACTATATGAATTACAGAGGGCGTTTTCATTGTGCGCACCACCGATAATTAAAAAACACATTGGAGGTGCCGCCCCCCCATCTAACAGTCAGCCAGATTAACGTGAACAACATCATCCACTCCTGGCACAATCAATTTGAAGATTCCAGGCACAAATAGGAAGTGACTCGCTATAAGTACAAATGACATTCTCAAACTTGTCAGAATTTCCGAGTAAAAATTTAGATAACATCAGCCAGGCAACATTTTTAGCAACTTCTTAACGAGATGATCTTTATTAGATTCAAAGTACTGTTGAGCAGACTCTATTGCCGCACTAACCTCTGAGCGACGTGAGAGTTCTGAGAGACAGCGGATTTTAGCAGCCCATAACTCTGGCACATCACCTTCCTGCCAGAACAGCTCATTCGGCGCAGCCTCAGGCAAACCACCCTTTTTTGAGACAACTACGGGGCGCCCCGACCAAAGAGCTTCTGCTGCTACACGACCATAGGGCTCGTCCCAGATAGACGGTACCAGAAAGAGATCAGCACTACGAAACATTGATTCGCGATCACTCATATACCCAATATTTTTCACGTTACTTAAATCAGACCCTCTCAATTCAAGCGGTGTCCCAAAAATTAAAAACGTTTTCTGGGGCAAGATCCTAGCCAGCGCTGAAATCAAATCTACCCCCTTGTGGGCCCCCTTATTGATAAAGCCAATGGTATCTACTTCATTGACGGTAGGCTTACCCTTAGGGATGTCCATGGGTGGGTAGCTGACATGAAATGGTGACTCGGTATTAAATAACTGACGATGTTCCTTTACCATGTATTCGCTGTTGGTTACTACTAAATCGGCATCCCGGTATGCTCGCACTATATTTGACCTATTCAACACACCCTCAAGCCGACGGAACAACGTCATTTTTTTACTAGGCGCTCGTAGCCCTGCTTGTTCAAGATCCTCAAATGCACGAGTGACGAGAACCAGCGGGAGACCAAATTCCAATGAAACCTGATGAGCTACGGGAATAGTAGCCCTCGTGCTGATTAGAATACCGGGACCGTGCGATTTAATAGCTCTCTTAATTCTATGCCTATACTTAAAATATCTCTCAACAACATAACCCAAGCGTCCGAACCCAAAGTCACCAGCCAAATCAAGTGATAAATTGTCTGATGCCTTCAGCGATTCAGGAACGCTAGCTGTGAGCATTGGGATAAAAACTACTTTCGTCGAACCTGCTATCCGTTCGATCATACGTAAATTAGAAATCACACCACCGCTAACTCTTTGCTTCGAAGGATCAATAAGCTTCGTCATCAAAAAATATATCGTCACCGGCTTCCCTTAATCCAAGATTTAAAATAGTAGCTGCAGCATGTTGGTGCAACTAGTTAGAGAAGAGACGCATTTATAAAAACACAGTTAGAGGATGCTGTTATTAAGTAGCGGTAAGCATAAAGCGACCAAAAACTCTTACTTCAATAGCGATAATACCCGCTTATCGTTAACTGTCGGGTCCCGCGTGATTAATTGCTCGTTTATTAAATAACTCAGGGCGCTTAAT
>OFEU01000760.1_pt1 | contig 12146 bp, 4 predicted proteins | sample 1521221 | NCBI WGS metagenome assembly OFEU01 (sample SAMN03766357, study PRJEB24113) | microbial mat metagenome | isolation source: enrichment culture HLUCC-O from microbial mat sample contains cyanobacterium... | reverse complement strand
CATGTCAAAGAGTTGCCCGAATATATTCAACAACTGTGGCAACGCTACGCTATTACCGACCAAGTCCTCTTTGGTGACAGACGCCCCGTGCACCGAGCAGCGGTTGATAACGCGACGGCGCTGGGCATCCGCACTCATGTATTCGAAGAAGGCTACTTCCGACCTTTTTGGGTCACTCTTGAGCGGGACGGCGTAAATGGTCATTCACTACTGCCCAGAGACCCCACCTGGTTTTACGAAGTCGGCAAGGCGCTTCCTAAACCTGCTCCAGCGGTGCGCTTTCGCTCATCGTTTAAAATCCGAGCCATTCATGATGTTGGCTATCATTTGGCCGGTTTAGCGAACCCATTGGTTGCGCCCCACTATCGCAACCATGCGCCAATCAGTGCCCCAGTTGAATATGCGGGCTATCTAAAGCGTTTTACATTATTGAAAAAGTGGAAAAAACGCGATGCGGAGCGCATCAAGACACTTATCGAAAGCGGCAAACGTTACTTTATGCTGCCGCTACAGCTGAATACCGATGCGCAAATTCGTGATCATTCACCCTATGCCAATATGCAGCAAGTGATGGATCACGTCATGGGCTCATTTGCCGAGCATGCCCCAAGCGATGCCCTGCTGTGCATCAAAAATCATCCGCTGGATATGGGCTTGGTGAATTACCCGAAAGTCATCCACAAGCTCGCCGATTTTTATGGCCTACAAGATCGCATCGTGTATTTAGAATCAGGCGATCTTAATGCATTGATCAAGCACACAGCAGGCACCGTAACGGTTAACAGTACCGTGGGCATTGTCTCGCTAGAGCATCATTGCCCAACGTACGCGCTATGTGACCCCATCTATCATATAGCGGGTCTCACTTATCAAGGTACGCTCAATCAATTCTGGCTTCAGCCAATGCCACCCAATAGCGAGCTTTTCAGCTACTTTCGCAATACGGTCATGCACACAACCCAGATCAACGGAGGCTTTTACTGTCAACCCAGCATCGATTTAGCTGTCAACAACGCCGCGCGCGTATTAGAAGCTTGTCCATCGCCATTGGAAAAGCTGTTATGAGGATCGCCAAGCCGCATGCTACCCAACGCTGCATCCTGATTACCGGTGCAACCGGCGCGATCGGAACCGCCCTTGCACGCGCCTATGCGGGACCAGGCACTCACCTGGTACTGCACGGCAGAAAAGTGGCTGTGCTTGAATCACTGGCACTGGAGTGCCAACAGCAAGGGGCCAGCGTTACCCCATCGTCGGCGATACTTACCGATGATGAGGCGCTAACGCAATGGCTGAATGAAGTATGCGATCAGCAAATACCTGACATCGTGATTGCCAACGCAGGCAAAAACACCCACCCATCATCAACCTGTATTTTAGAGCCCTGGGGGGATGTTCAGGCGCTACTCGATATTAACCTGAAAACACCTATTGCCATGGCGAGCCACCTTGTCCCTGCAATGAAAGCGCGCGGCAGCGGGCAGCTTGTATTTGTTAGCTCACTAGCCGCATGGCATGGGTTACCCACCACACCAAGCTATAGTGCCAGTAAGGCAGGCATCAAGGCATATGGCGAAGGTCTACGTAGCCTGCTGGCTCCTCACGGCATTGGCGTCACGGTGATTATGCCTGGCTACGTCACTTCTCCTATGTGCTCTGCCATGCCCGGCCCAAAACCCTGGGAATGGCCACCCGAACGGGCAGCCAGCGTTATCAAAAGGGGCATTAGCAAAAACAAAGCTAGAATCAGCTTTCCTTTCCCACTTAATTTTGGCACCTGGTGGCTAGCCGTCTTGCCTGCTTGTGTTTCGCAATGGCTAGTGAAACGCTTGGGTTTTCATCACATAGAGGCCCCATAGCATGTCAGGATCACTGACATTACTTGCCCCGCTGACGATTGGTTTAATAGGCACCTTGTTGATCGAGGCCCTGCTCAACCCCCGCCCTCGCCCTTTTTGGCAGCGGGGGATGGCCGCCAATAGTATTCACCTGGGAAACTGGCTACTCCTGTTCGGGTTGTTCGCATGCCTCTTGCAACGCCCCTGGTTTGCCGTTGTTGTTGTGCTCGCATTACAAATGGTGGTGGTTCAATCCAGCAATACCAAATCACGCACGCTCAACGAACCTTTTATATGTCACGACTTTGAGTATTTCTGGGATGCCATTTTGCACCCTCGACTCTACGTGCCATTTTTCGGGATCAGGCTCGCCATTGCCGCAAGTAGCACTGGTGCCGCCGCCATTGCCGGCTTTCTATACTGGGAGCCATCGCTGGTAAACCAGCTGGGTGGCCAAGGGCTTATGTTGTCTGGCATTAGCTTTGCAGCGCTAGGCGCAATACTCGTCAGGGTCGGCTGGCAGATGTTACCTCGTATAACGCTCAATCCGATGACCGACCTCGAACGTTCAGGACTCTTTGCCAGCTTATGGGCTTACGGGTTGTCGCTATGGCGCTCTACCCCGCCCGCGTCTGAAGACTCGCCCTTCTTCGCCGTTACTCAGCCAACAATTAAAGCTGATAATAGCCCCCAGCAGCCCCACGTCGTATTAGTGCAAAGCGAGTCATTTTTTGATCCACGTCCATTATTCCCTGGCATAACGGACGACCTGTTGTATCATTTTGACGCTACATGCGATGCTGCCTTGCAAAGTGGTGACGTGAACGTACCCGCCTGGGGAGCCAACACTGTACGTACTGAATGCGCTGTGCTTACGGGTTTACCACCTGCTCAATGGGGAGCACGGCAGTTCAACCCATATCACACTATTGCACGCCAGGCGCTGCCAAGCCTTGCACATGCATTTAAAGCACAGGGCTACCGCACTGTCTGCATACACCCTTACCCAGCCAGTTTTTATCGGCGACACAAAGTGATGCCGAAGCTTGGCTTTGATACTTTTGTCGATATCAGCGACTTCAAAAACGATGACAAGAGAGGACAATACATTGGGGATGCTGCTTTAGCGCAAAAGGTTGGACGTCTGCTGGAAGATGACGATAATAGGCCGCTATTTATATTCGTCGTCACGATGGAAAACCATGGTCCTCTGCATCTGGAAGTGCCCACACAGGGAATGCAAGCAGCCGCGCTGCCGGCTGCACCATGGCCATTACCCGCGCACTTGCGCGACCTGACTGTTTACTTACACCATTTGGCTGAAGCAGACCGTATGTTGGCTACCGTTAAAGCATCGCTTGTCTCCTCAGAAAGGCCGGGTCTGTTAGGCTGGTATGGTGATCATGTGCCGATTTTACCGTCAGCTTATCAAGTGTTTTCGCCGCCATCTGGCAAAACCCCCTATCTGATATGGTCAACACAGCCTCGTAGTGCACCCAACGGCACTACGCGAACGCACTCATTAGAAGCCAATGAACTAGGCATCCAGCTATTTAAACAAGCGATTGAACACGATATAAGTGGCAATGTGATTAAGGCAGAACCAGAGCATCAGGAGCAAGAATGACTAAACGCGTTGCCATTATCGGTGCCGCCCATCGTTTCCCCGGCACGACCCCTGAAACGTTCTGGCAGGACCTGCAAGCGGAAAAAGATTTAGTGACTCAAGTGGCACCTGACCGCTGGAGCCATGACGTATTTCAGCACCCAGACAAGCGCAATCCAGGCACCAGCGTTACTTTCGCCGCAGGAAGCCTGGGAGACATTAGTGGCTTCGATGCTGAGTTTTTTGGCATTTCACCGCGTGAAGCCGCCAACATGGACCCCCAGCAGCGCATCTTGCTTGAACTTGCCTGGGAAACCATCGAAAACGCGAGCATTTTGCCCAGCAGCCTACGTGGAAGCCAATGCGGGGTATTCCTGGGCGTGGCAGCGCTGGATTATTCCTATCGTATATCGGATGACCTGTCGGCTATTGATGCCTCGACAGCAACCGGCAACACCTCAAGCATTGCCTCTAATCGCCTGTCTTACGTGTTTGACCTACACGGTCCCAGCATGTCTCTGGATACCGCCTGCTCATCTTCGATGGTAGCGTTTCACCAAGCGTGCCAGTCCATCCGTAGCGGAGAAACCAGCATGGCGCTGGCAGGAGGCATTAGCCTGCACCTGCACCCCTACGGTTTTATTATTTTCTCGAAGGCCAGCATGCTCTCTCCGACTGGCCGCTGCCAAGTGTTTGACGAAGCAGGCAATGGCTATGTGCGCTCTGAAGGCGCCGGGCTTTTCCTACTTAAAGATTATGACCAGGCTGTCGCCGATGGCGACAATGTGATGGCAATCGTCGCAGGGTCAGCTGTCAATACCGATGGCCACAAGTCGGGGTTAACAGTCCCCAACCCCAGCGCCCAGACGGATTTGATGCGCCGCGCCTACCAACAAGCAGGTATCACTCCGGATGAGGTCGACTACTTGGAGGCTCACGGTACGGGAACCGCCGTAGGTGACCCCATCGAAACTCGCGCTATCGGAGAAGCCCTTGGCAAACATCGCCAAACGCCCCTTCCTATAGGGTCTGTTAAAAGCAACTTGGGCCATCTGGAAACCGCTTCAGGTGCAGCGGGGCTAGCCAAAGCGCTATATAGCCTTCAGCACCGCGAGGTGCCTGCCACGATTGGTATTCGCACGCTCAATCCGCGCATCAAGTTTGACGAGTGGAATATCAGCGTTGTGACCAAAGCCCAGCCCCTCAAACCGCAGGGGCGCTTGGTAATAGGCGTGAACTCGTTTGGCTTCGGTGGCGCCAACGCCCACGTCATTCTTGAAAGCGCTCCGGAAAAACCTGCTGCCCTGAGCCCAGCGCCAGACCAAGCACTGCCGGTACGGATAAGCGGTCGCAGTGAAGGAGCGCTTCTCGACAATGCCAAAGCCATTGCCTCGCACTTAAGGGAAAGTAACGACGCTTTTTACGATATTGCCCATACCCTGTTCCACCACCGTGAGCACCATGCTCACGGGGCGCTTTGCTTTTTCCAAACTCCCCAAGCCGCCGCTGAAGCATTAGAGCAATTCGTCCTAGAAGGCGATACTGGCCCGCTCACCACCCAGGAGCGCTTGAATAATGCTCGTGGCCCCGTCTTTGTCTACGATGGCAATGGCTGCCAGTGGGAAACCATGGGCCACGATCTGCTAGACCAATCCCCAGTATTTAGCGACACTATTGATCATGTTGACGCGCTATTCCAGCAGTTCGGGAACTTTTCACTGCGAGACGAATTAGCTGGGCGCAACCAAGAAGGTGACAGCAATGAGGCGCGTTTTGAACGTACTGAAATTGCCCAGCCTGCGCTGTTCGCGTTGCAGGTGGCTCTGACAGAATGGTTTAAAGCGCAAGGCATTATCCCAACGGCGGTGTTCGGCCATAGCGTCGGTGAAGTCGCCGCCGCCTGGGCGGCAGGCGCGCTCACCCTGAAAGACGCAGTTAAAGTCATCTATTACCGCAGCTTTTATCAGGGCAAAACCCGCGGCCTCGGCGAGATGACCGCCGTTGCCATGAGTGCCGACGACATCGCCGAGTGGTTAGCAAAGCCCGAGTTTAATCAAGTGTGCCTGGCCGGCATTAACAGCCCCAAAGGAATCACCCTGGCAGGCAACTGCGAACAGCTAGGCTCGTTGGAAGCGGCGCTAGGCGCCCAGGATATCTTTGCCAAACGCTTACCGCTCGATTACGCCTTCCACAGCCCGGCGATGGATAGCATCAAAACGGGCGTGGTAGACGCACTTGCCGATATCACGCCTCAAGCCACTCGGATTCCTTACGTGTCCACGGTGAGTGGTGAGATCAGTCAAAGCACCGAACTGGATGCAAACTACTGGTGGCTGAACATCCGGGAACCCGTTTTATTTGATAACGCCGCCGCCACACTGATCAAACAAGGCTATAACGTCTTCGTGGAAATTGGAGCGCATCCCATTTTGCGCCGCTATCTAAACGAAACGCTGCGTCATCAGGAACGAAACGGCTTGGTGATAGGTAGCATTGAGCGCCATAAACCTGGCATTGAAGGGCTTAGCCAGAGCCTTAACCAACTATTACTCAGCGGGTTAGCACTGGACAGCCGCTGCTTTTTCCCGGTGGAAGGAAAGCGTGTACCGCTGCCCCGCTATGCCTGGCAGCGTACTCATCACTGGTTAAGCGGCACCACAGATGGCGTCGGTTTGCTTTCGCGCAGCTACCAACATCCATTGCTCGGTTACCCGCTCAAACAATTGGCCAATACCTGGGAAAGCCAGCTGGATACACAGCGTCAGCCCTGGTTAGCGGGCCACGTGGTGGGGGATGGCGCAGTATTCCCAGGTGCCGGTTTTGTTGAGTTGACCCTGGCCGCAGCGCTGCAGCAAAAAGACACACCGCTGCTGGATATTGAAGAGCTGGAAATTCGCGCGCCCATGCTGCTTGATGGCCCTCATGGCCGCGCGATGCGTTTAACGTTAAACGCCGACGATGGCCGCATGACCATTCAATCACGCGAGCCAGCCACCGGCAGTGAATGGCAGCTGCACGCCGTTGCCAGGCGAATGCACGAAAGCCGCGGTTTTTTGCTAAACCGCCAAGCGCCTGCGATCCCCGAGCGGACTCCTGATTACAGCCTGGCAGACCATTTGCAAATGGCTGAACGTATCGGGCTACACTACGGTCCTGCGTTTCAAGCTATTCGCCATGGTTGGATCGAAGGCAATACGGTGATCGGTGAAATCCACCTCTCCGACGAACTCCAGTTCCAGTCTGCTTCGTTGCACATACATCCAGGGGTGCTGGACAGCGCCTTCCAAATGTTCATACCGCTACTGGCAACGCACAGTGAATTTGCCGATCAGCTCGCTTTTGTGCCGGTAAGAGTGGGCCGCATTCAGGCAAATCCACAAGCGGGGTTGCCCGTACTTGCCCGCGCCGTAATGGGCAAACGTGCGCCTCACTCGTTTACCGCCGATTTCGAACTTTACGATGAGGCGGGGAATGCCGTGGCGGTGCTAAGCGAAACACGCTTTAAAGCGATTCGCCTTAACCGTGCCCACCATCAGCATTTCAGCTACCTGGATGTGGCGCTAACGCCCGCACCGTTAACCGCCACCCAACTCGCGTTACCAGCCGATGCGCTTACCCGTTTGGCCGGACTGGGCGAGGCCTATGCGAAAACAACTGGGCAGCGCTACGCCCATGAGGTTGCGCCGTTGCTGGATAGCCTAAGCGGAGCATTTACCCAACAACGCCATCCATCAGACAATGACGAGCAGCCAGCCCCTGACGCTATCTGGCAACTGCTGATGCAAGACTACCCTGACTATTTCGCCCCCATTCAATTGATGGGTCGCCTGGGGCTGCACCGTACTCAGTTGCTGAGTGGAGGTACAGAACTGGCGTCATTAGGCATTGGCCACGAACAGCTAATAGGCATCAACCGTGTACTCATTGGTGAAAGTGGCTGGCAAGTACTGGCTTCCGAGTTAGGCACGCTAATGGAAGTCACCATAGCCGCGCTACCCAAAGGCCAGCGTATAGAGCTGTTGGAAGCAGGCCCGAGCGCCCCCGCTCTGGGGCAGCGTTTACTCGAACGCTTCGCCCATGCCACTGACGAGATCGGTGACGCCTATCACTATCGCGTCATCACCACGAGCGACACGGCACGCCATCAAGCGGATCAGCTTCAAGAACGCTTCCCGCTGATCGATATCCAACCGCTGGACGAAACACCATCGCCGCTTGCCGAGGCCGAGAAAGCGCAGCTCGCGTTTATCAGCGTGGACGTCATTCAGCCTGAACGGACCCGGCAGTTGATAGAAACGCTTTCCTCGCAGCTAGCGCCCGGCGCGCAGGTAATCGTCATTAGTGTTTCTCCCAGCCGCTGGTTAGATGACGTATTAGCAACGCCAGGTATCGACCAAACGGCTCTTGAGCAAACCACACTTACAGACTGGCTTCAGGCTCAAGGGCTTACCGTCTCAGCGCCTATTGCCTTGGAAGAAAGTGAGACAGGCGCCTACCTGCTCCACGCCCAAGCACCCTCGCAAAGCGTTGAGACCACATCGACGCGAACCAGCCACGTAATCGTGGCAGATAGCGAGCGAGAAACCTTGGCCTCACGCCTGGCTGAAGCGTTACGCCCGGATAGCAGCGTATTGCTAACGATCAGCGATGCCTCCCCAGACGCATTGCTAAACGAAGCACTCACCGCGTTTGGTGAAACGCCTGAAGCGTTAAACGTCATTGATTTACGGGCAATAGGCGCGGCCACGACCGCCGACCAAACCCTTCGCTGCCAACGTGTCCAGCAATGGTCGCTGGCGTTAGAGAATGCCGGCCTGGAGGCGTATGGAAGCAGCGTCAATCTATGGCTGCCTACTCAAGAAGCTCACACCTCGGATGACGCCGCCTTGTGGGGCTTTGGCCGCTCACTCGCCAACGAAGCCGTAGGCCACCGCGTCACGCTCATCGACTTACCCGAAACCGTCACCGATGCGGCGCTCGCGTGCCTGGTAGCATCATTAATCACGCCAGATAACGAAAACGAAATAGTCATTACCAGCAAAGGTACTCGCTTAGCAACTCGGTTACGCAGCCTACCCGCCCCACACCCCGAAACGCAGGTAGTTGCTCCCACAAGGCAAGCGATGACCCTCGGCTTTAACCTGCCAGGGCAACTACGTCAGCTTCGTTGGCGGCCGCGTCAATTACCTGCCTTACAAGCTAACGAAGTGGAAGTTCGCGTAAAGGCCACCGGGCTAAATTTCCGAGATGTCATGTATACCCTTGGCTTACTGTCCGACGAAGCCATTGAAAACGGCTTTGCCGGACCGACGCTGGGGCTCGAGTTTGCCGGTGAAGTCGTCGCCGTCGGCCAGGATGTTGACCACGTAACCCCTGGCCAGGCCGTGGTTGGCTTTGGCCCCGCCAGCTTTAGTGACCGGCTAATTGCCAGCCAGCATGCAATCGCCCCGCTGCCCGACGGTATAAGCTACGCCGCCGCAGCAACCATCCCCACTACCTTCTTTACGGTCTATTACGCGCTGAGGCACCTAGCCCGGCTGGAACCCGGCGAGAAGGTACTTATTCACGGAGCTGCAGGCGGTGTAGGCATCGCCGCCCTGCAAATCGCCCAATGGATGGGTGCCGAGATATACGCCACGGTGGGGTCTGAAGAAAAGCGCGACTTTTTAAGGTTGATGGGGATCGAACGACTCTACGACTCTCGCTCACTAACCTTTGCCGAAGAGATTCTGGAAGATACCCAGGGAGAAGGTGTTGATGTCGTACTTAACTCGCTGGCAGGAGAAGCCATCAACCAGAACCTACGCGCCCTACGCCCCTTTGGTCGTTTTCTGGAGCTAGGTAAACGCGATTTCTACGAAAACACCCAAATCGGGCTACGTCCCTTCCGTAATAACCTAAGCTACTTCGGCATCGACTCCGACCAGTTGATGAAGGTACAACCTGCCCTCACCCAACGCCTGTTCGGCGAAATGATGGCACTGTTCAACGATGGCACCCTAAGCCCGTTACCCTTTACTGCGTTTAGTCACGGTCAGATCATCGACGCTTTCCGCTACATGCAGCAGGCACGCCAAATTGGCAAGGTGGTGGTCACCTATGAGCAGCCCATTGCACCACCCGCCAACGACGTGCTGGGGAACCAAACCATGGCACTCCCCGGCGATGCAAGTTACCTCGTCACCGGTGGTTTAGGCGGCTTTGGGGTCAAAACCGCGCAGTGGCTGGTGAGCAAAGGCGCTCGCCAACTGATTCTGCTCAGTCGTAGCGGCCCGGTTAGTGATGAAGCCCAAGCAGCGTTGGCCGATTTCGACGCCCAAGGGGTGCAGGTACTGGCAACAGCGTGCGACATCACCGATCGGGATGCATTGGCAGCCGTCATTAAACGTGCCCGCCAAACGCTTGGCCCACTGCGGGGTATCGTGCATGCCGCAACGGTGATCGACGATGGCCTGATCCGCAACCTAGATGCCGAGCGCATTCAGAAAGTACTGGCGCCTAAAATTGACGGAGCACGCCACCTGGAGGCGCTAACCCGCGATGCAGCGCTAGACTTCTTTATACTTTACTCATCGGCAACCACCCTGTTCGGCAACCCGGGGCAGGCCAACTATGTAGCCGCCAACCACTGGCTGGAGGCGTTTGCCGCCCGCCGTCGCGCCCAAGGGTTACCGGCCACCTGCGTACGCTGGGGGGCCATCGAGGACGTCGGCTTCCTGGCGCGCAACACCCGCACTCGGGATGCGTTACAAGAACGTTTAGGCGGTTCGGCACTGCGCTCAGACGATGCGCTGAACGTGCTAGAGCAAATGCTCATCACCCCTGGGCCAAGCCTTGGCGTGCTAGAGCTGGAGTGGGGCGCTCTTGCGCGCTTCCTACCCACGGCCAACGCTCCACGTTTTAATGAAATTGCCCGCAGCAGCGACGACGACGGCAGCGCTGATGCCGACGACGATATCAGTGCATTACTGGCCGACCTTTCTCCAGAAGAGTTGCACAGCACCATCACTGAGCTGCTGCGCGCAGAGCTCGCCAGTATTCTGTTGATCGACGAAGAGAAAATTGATGTAAACCGATCAGTTTACGATATGGGTTTTGATTCGTTGATGGGCGTTGAGCTGATGACCGCGATTGAAAACCGCTTAGGTGTTAATGTGCCAGTGATGGTGCTTAGCGAAGCCTCAACGCTTGATAAACTGGCCGGCGTGCTGATTAAAAAGTTACACCAGCACGACGAAGATGTTGAAGAGGCGCCACAAGACGCGTTAGCGTCGCTAGCCGCTCAACACGGAACGGACAGTATGACTAACGAACGCGACACCTCTACACCAACGACCGAGACGCCATGACCACCAAGCGCGCTGAGCTAAAACGCCAACTTCTGGAACAAGCACGCAATCGCACGAGTCCACGTGCTGCCAGCGCCACTGGGGCCACATCGTCTGAGACGAACGGTCGTATCGTGCCCGAGCGCTTTACCCGATTTGACGCCCACCCTGGCTATCAGCAAATCGGGCTTCTACGCCAAGCGGCTGAACAGCTAGGGCTTAAAGATCCGTTCTTTAAAGTACACGAGGGCACCGCCGGGGCGACCAGCATCATTCAGGGCGAGACCCATATCAACTTCGCCAGCTACAACTACCTGGGGTACTCTGGCGATCCGCGCGTCAATCAAGCAGCCTGTGATGCTGTTGAGCGTTACGGCACGTCGGTATCCGCCAGCCGTGTGGTATCCGGTGAACGTCCCATTCATCGCCAACTGGAAGCCGCCATCGCCGAAGCCTACCAGGTTGAAGATGCGGTTGCTTTTGTTAGTGGGCACGCCACCAACGTTTCCACGCTGGGTTATCTGCTTGGTCCCAAAGACCTAGTGCTGCACGACGAATACATTCATAACAGTTCGTTGGTAGGCGCCCAACTGTCAGGCGCCAAACGCATGTCGTTTACCCATAACGACTCAGAAGCCCTGGACGTATTGCTGCAGCGCCACCGCCATCAATTTGAACGCGTGCTTATCGTTGTCGAAGGGCTCTACAGCATGGATGGCGACATCCCGGACTTGCCCCGTTTTATTGCACTTAAAAAACGCCATCAAGCTTGGTTAATGGTCGATGAAGCACACTCCTTCGGGGTAATGGGCGAAACCGGGCTCGGGCTGCACCAGCACTTCTCGATTAACCCGCGAGATGTCGATATTTGGATGGGCACCATGAGCAAAACGCTCTCCGGCTGTGGTGGCTATATTGCCGGCTGCACGGCGCTCGTCGAAACATTGCGCTATTTCGCGCCGGGTTTCTTGTACAGCGTCGGTATGCCTGCGCAAGTGGCCGCCCCCGCCCTTGCAGCGCTTCACCTCATGCAGCAAGAACCGGAAAGAGTGCAACGCTTACACCATATTTCCCGCTATTTTCTTCAACAAGCCAAGCGCCGAGGATTCGATACCGGAAATAGTATCGGCGCGGCCGTTATACCCGTTATCGTTGGCAGTTCCGCTGTTGCGGCGCAGCTTGCCCACTCGCTGTTTGAGCAAGGTATCAACGTTCAACCGATACTCTACCCCGCCGTGCCGGAAAAAAGCGCCAGGCTGCGCTTCTTCCTTTCCTGTGATCACACGCAAGCCCATATCGACCAAACAATTAATGCATTGGTGGTGAGTGGTGAGTGGTGAGTGGTGAGTGGTGAGTGGTGAGTGGTGAGTGGTG
>OFEU01000757.1_pt1 | contig 12215 bp, 14 predicted proteins | sample 1521221 | NCBI WGS metagenome assembly OFEU01 (sample SAMN03766357, study PRJEB24113) | microbial mat metagenome | isolation source: enrichment culture HLUCC-O from microbial mat sample contains cyanobacterium... | reverse complement strand
AGGACTGGTCGTCGGACCCGTTCATCCTGCGCGAGGAGGGCGGGCGCCTCTATGGGCGCGGCACCTGTGACATGAAAGGCTTCATCGCCGCCTGCATCGCCGCGCTGCCCGCCTTCGCCGCGGGCGAGCGGCGCAGCCCGATCCACTTCGCCTTCACCTACGACGAGGAGGTCGGCTGCGTCGGCGCGCGGCACCTTGTCGAGCATCTCAGGGCGGTCGGCGCGAAACCCGCCATGGCGCTGATCGGCGAGCCGACGCGTCTGCACATCGTCGACGGGCACAAGGGCTGCTGCGAATACACCACGCGCTTCCACGGCGCCGAGGGGCACGGCTCGCGCCCCGAGCTGGGGGTCAACGCGGTGGAATATGCCGCCCGCTACGTCGCCCGCCTCATGGCCCTGAGGGCCGAGCTGGCGGCGAGCCCACCCGCCGGCTCGGCCTTCCTGCCGCCGCACACCACGATCAGCGTGGGCGCGCTGACGGGGGGCGTCGCGCACAACGTCATCCCCGGCCTCGCGCAGGTCGACTGGGAGATGCGCCCGGTGGCCTGGGATGACGCGATCCGCGTCAAGGCGGTGCTGGAGCGCTACTGCGCCGAGGAGCTTCTGCCGGAGATGCAGGCCGTCACGCGCGCGGCCGGCATCGAGACCGACGTGATCGGCGAGGTCGTGGCGCTGGAGCCGCGCGAGACGAACGGCGCGCGCGACCTCGTGGCGAGCGTGCTGGGCGCGAACGGAACCGAACTCGTCTCCTTCGGCACCGAGGCGGGCCTGTTCCAGGAGATCGGGCTCGACGCGGTGGTCTGCGGGCCGGGCTCGATCGAGCAGGCCCACAAGCCCGACGAATGGATCGCGGTGAGCGAGCTGGAGCGGGCGCTGAGCCTTCTGCACGGCATCGCGGCGAAGGTGTGACGACCAGCTAGCTGCGCCGGGACAGTCGCCAAAAGGGGTATGACAGCGGGCGGGCGGGCCGCTAGGCTGTGGCCATGTTCACGATAGAGCACGAATTCGACGCGACCGTGATAACGCTGGTCGACGAGGGGCACGCGCCGCTGGGCGAGGACGTGACGATTCACGCCTTCGAGGAATGCGTGACGGTCGAGCAGCTCGATCCGCGCACCGACCGGGTGCAGAAGGTCACGCTGTCGATGCGCCAGCTGCAGGACCTGCGCGCTGCCATGAACCTGCCCGAGGGCGTCTACCGCCTGCGCCCCGCGCGCCGCTGAGCGGCAGCGTGAGCGGCGGGACAGCGGGACAGGGCCTGTCGTATCCCACCGGGATCGACCGGCGCCCCGGGCCACGCCTTGCGGTGCGAGCCGTGATAGTGTCGCGCGGGCGGCTTCTGATCGTCAACGCGTGGCCCGGCGGCCAGAGCGACCTGTGGTGCGCGCCGGGCGGGGGTGTCGAGGCGGGCGCGGCGCTGCCCGACAATCTCGCCCGCGAGGTGCACGAGGAAACGGGGCTCGAGATCGTGGTCGACACGCCCTGCCTCGTGAACGAGTTCCACGATCCCCGCAGCGGCTTCCACCAGGTCGAGATCTTCTTCCGCTGCCGCCTTGCGGGCGGCGAGACGCCCCCCTCAGGCTGGCGCGACCCCGAGGGCGTGGTCGACCGCGTTCGCTGGGCGAGCCGCGCCGAGCTGGCGAGCCTTCGCCACAAGCCCGACAGCCTTGCCGAGATCGCCTTCGGCGCCGGGGTCGGCTACGACCCGCTCGAACTGCTGCAAAAATGACCCGCGCGCCAGCGTGCCCGCCTGGGTAGAGCGCGCCTGGTCCGGGTCCGGCTCTCTGGCCTGCCCGGGCTCATCGCGCTTGGCCCCACAGCCCCTTGGACCCTTCAGACCGGCGGGACAACCGGCGCGAACCGGTCAAGCGGCATGTCACGCACCTTGCGCAGCAACTCGACGAACCCCGCCACCTGGTGGGCGCAGGTCGCCGCGCCCTTCTCGGCGGTCGCCAGATGCGCGTCGCCCACCGTGCCCTCGGGGTTGAGGTCGCGCGCCATCCAGCCGTGCGAGACCGGGCCGATGGGCGAGATCGCCGCCCCCTCTGCCGCCGAGCGGAAATCCGCAGCCGCCGACATGTCCACGAGGTGGGGCCGGAAATGGAGCATCAGCGACGTCTCGACGTCGCCGCCATGGATGCCATAGGTATTCTCGCGCTCCGAATACATCCCCTCCGGGTGTCCGAACGCCCCCCACTGGCACTTCACCGCCAGCATCCCCGCCCGCACCCGCAACTCGCGCGAGAGGATCGACACGAGATCGAGGTTCCCCCCGTGCGAGTTGACGATGACGATCTTCCGCACCCCGGCCCGCGCCACCGACAGCCCGATCTGCGTCCACGCCGCCAGCGCAGTGGGCGCATCGAGCGTCAGCGTGCCGGGCGCGTCGAGATGCTCGTTCGACTTGCCCACCGCCTGCACCGGCAGGATGCGCACGTCGAGATCCTCGGGGCAGACCCGCCGAAACTCGCCCAGCATGCCTTGCGCGATCATCGCGTCGACGCCCACCGGCAGGTGCGGCCCGTGCTGCTCGACCGCCGACGTGGGCAGCACCGCGATCACCCGCTCGGGGTCGAGCCCCGCAAACTCCGTCCGGCGATACTCGGCCCAGTCCAGCCGCCTCACCCCTGCCCCTCCGCGTAGGTCGCCTCGAGCCGCGCGCGCAGGTAGTCGGCCCCGGTGACCGCCCGGTATCTCGGCGTCCCCGTGCCCGGCAGGGCCGCGATCAGCGCGTCCGGGTTGGGGTCGAGGAAGAACGCGACCGAGCGGCGCCGGCGCGCGGGCGGCAGCACCCGGTGCGGCGTCGAGACGTAGGTGTCGTTCGACCAGCGCATCAGGCAGTCGCCGATATTGACCACGTAGGCGTCCTCGACATGCGGCACGTCCACCCAGTCGCCACCCCTCGGGCGCACCTGAAGCCCCGGCTCTCCGTCTGTCAGAAGCAGCGTGACAGACCCGTAATCGGTATGCGCCCCCGCCCCGATCTCGCCCGCCTCGCCCCGCGCGGGCGGGTAGTGCAGCAGGCGCAGCGTCGCCATCGGCGCGGTGAACTTGTCGTCGAAGAACGTCTCCTCGAGTCCGAGGTCGATCGCCAGCGCCTTGTGCAGCGCCACGCCGAGGTTCTGCACCGACTGGTAATAGCGCAGCATCACGTCGCGAAACCCGGGTATGGGAGGCCAGAGATTCACGCCACGGAAGGGTTCGCCCGCCAGCACCCGAGGGTCGCGCGGCGCGAGGTCGTAGCCGATGTTGAACGCCTCCTTGCGGTCGACCTGCCCGCTTGTCTCGTCGAGCCGCTCCGAGCCCATGGCAGCCCAGCCCCGGTTGTGCGGGTTCGTGGCGATCGACAGCTTCGCCTTTTCCGCCACGGCCATGCCGAAGAAGTCGTCGCCATGGGCAAAGACGTCGGCGATCAGGCCGTGGTCGATCCCGTGGTGGCGCAAGAGGAAAAAGCCCGTCCCGCGGCAGGCGACCGAGAGGTCGGCGACGAAGCCCCATGGGTCGTCGCCCCCGGCGAAGCGGCGCCAGTCCAGCACAGGGATCGGTCCGCACTCCGCCCCGCCGCCGCTCATGCCGCCACCTCCTGCCGCCGCGCACCCGCGCGTCGCCCGCCGCCCGCCAGCCGGTCGACAGCGCGGCCCACCCGCGCAAGGTGCCGCGCCCGGCTCTCGGGCGTCGAGCTGTCCATCGAGTAATGTGCGGCGAAGGCCGTGCGCAGCGGTTTCGCGCAGAGCAGGCCCACCCCGCGCAAGAGCGTCCGCCGCCCCGGCGCGCCCACCCAGCGCGTCAGCCACCAGCTCGCCCCGCAGGTCGTGAAGACGCCGAGACGGCGGATGTGGGTGAGCGCAGGCCGGATGTCGCGATGGCTCTCGTCGGGCATCAGGAAGGCCACGTCGGGCAGGAGCACCCGGTCGAGCCAGCCCTTGAGCGCCGCGGGCAGACCGTACCACCAGGTCGGGTACACGAACACCAGCGTGTCGCACCAGCGCAGGTCGGCCACGTCGCGCGCCACGGCCTCGGCGTTGGCGGGGCTGTCGAGATACCCCTCCCACTCCGCGCCCGTCAGGACGGGCGCGAAGCCGCGCGCGTAGAGATCGTTCACACGCACCTCGGCGCCCGCCGCCTCGAGCCGCGCCACGACGGTGTCGCGCACGGCAGCGGTGAAGCTGCCCTCCCGCGGGTGACAATGGACGACCAGCGCGCGCATGCCTCAGAATACCTCCATCTCCCGCCCGACACGCTCGAGGAAGGCGGCCCGCCGCGCTGCGCTCGCCCGGTTCATGTCGTAGAGAGCGAGATATCGCATCTTGCGCGGGCGGCAAACATGCCAGACCGCCCGGGTGACGCAATGCCGGGGCGGGTCGCCCGCCAGCAATGCCCGGACCCGCGTGCCGCCATAGGTCGTGACCGCGGCAAGCCGGCGGATCTGCGTCAGGTTCGGCCGCACCCTGCCGTCCTCCAGCCGGAACGAGACGCCCGGCAGGAACACCCGGTCGAGAAACCCTTTCAGGATCGCAGGGTAGCCGAAGTTCCAGACCGGGAAGACCATCACCAGCGCCTCGGCCGCCCGCAGCCGATCGACGTAGGGCCCCACCGGCGCAACGTTCGCCCCGACCGCGTGGTAGCCCCGTCGCTCGGCCTCGGTCAGCACCGGCTGGAAGCCCTCTGCGTTGAGATCGCAATCGTCGACCTCCCAGCCCCGGGCCAGCAACGTTTCCACCACCCGTCTGTGCAATGCCGCAGAGAAGCTTTCCGGGCAGGGATGGGCGAAGAGAACGAGCGCCCGCGTCACGCCCCGCCCCCGACCGCCGCGCGTGCCGAGCGGGCGGACGCCTCCGGCGGGAGTATTTGGGCCAAGATGATGGAGCGGGCGCAAGGCTTCCTTAACCATGTGCCGCCATCCTCGGCCTCGCGGTACAGGCTGGAGAGCCGATGACCGCCCAAGGTGATGGACCGGCGCAGGGCAGCCCCCGGCCGGACATGCCGCGCTCCGGTCCCCTCGGGCAGCGCCGAGCGACCACCCCCTCGGGGCCGGGGCGCACCTCTCCCATCATCTTGGCCGAAATACTCTCGGGGGGGCTCGGCGGAGCCGAGCGGGGGGCAGACGGCCCCCCTCCGCCGGCTGCCGCTCATTCCGCCGCCCGCATCCTGGGGTAGGAATACATCCGGTCGTAGGCCCAGTCAGGATCGTCCCAGGCGATCATCTTGCCCGGGTTGAGGAGGCCCTTGGGATCGGCCTCGCGCTTGAAGGCGAGCTGGCGGTCGTCGACCGTCTGCCGCCCGCCCTCTTCCAGCGTGTAGCGGTGCGGGTTGAAGATCATCGCACCCGCCTCCTCGTGGGCGTGCACGATCTCGTCGAGCCGTTCCTCGGTGGTGAACCTGACCAGCGTGAGGCCCGCGAACATGCACTTGCCGTTCTCGCGAATCACCTCGAGGTGCTGAAGCAGCTCGGGCGAGAAGCGGCGGCGGATCTCCTCCACCTTCTCCATATGCGTGGGGTAGCCGTAGCGCACTTGCAGGTAGGTGATCGTGGGGTCGACCTTGAGGGCGCGCAGGGTCGTGTGGTTCCAGCCGTATTCGAAGACCGGGCCCGGTGAGCGGTCCCACCCGGTTTCGTCGTCGGAGCGATAGATGAGCCGCGCCTCGGGCCTCCGGCCGAGGAGGGTCAGGAACCCGTCCATCGCGTGCGGCGCCACCATCAGCGCGACGACGTGGGTGCCCTCGGTCACGTGGGGGCGGACGCGCTGGAAGTAGGCGTGCGCTGTAGGCGCCTCGAAGACGGTGGCGAGCTTGATCAGGATGCCGTCCTGGTTCGCCACGTCCTCGGCGAAGCTCGCCGCTGCAAGGAAGTCGTCGAAGGCGACGAACAGGCCCGTCCAGTCGTAGGCGGAGGCGAGGGGCATCTCGATCTCGGTGATGATGCCGTTGGTGCCGTAGGCATGGGAGACGCGGGCCAGTTCCTCGCCGCGGAACTCCAGCACCCGCGGCTCGGCCTCCATCGTCACGACGCGCAGGCGGATGATGTTGCCGAGATCGCGCAGGCTGCCCCAGGTGCACGAGCCGACGCCGCCCGAGCCGCCGGCGATGAAGCCGCCGATCGTGGCCGTGGCCCAGGTGGAGGAGAACATGCGCAACTCCTGCCCCGAGTCGGCAATGCAGTGGGCGTCGAGATCCTTGAGCAGGATGCCGGGCTCGCAGACCACGCGCCCCGGCGCCACCTCCTTCACCCTGTCCATGTTCTTCAGGTGCAGGATGCAGCCGCCCGCGAGCGGCATGGCCTGCCCGTAATTGCCGGTCCCCGCGCCGCGCGTCGTCACCGGCACGTCGTGGGCGTAACAGACGCGCAGCACCTCGATGACCTCGGCCTCGGATCGGGGAGCCACGGCGAAGTCGCCCGCGATATGGTCGAGCCGGTCCTTCAATACGGGGGAATACCAGAAGAAGTCGCGGCTCTTGGCCTTCACCGAGGTCGGGTTGTCGTCGATCTCGAGATGCGAGAGCGCGGCCTTCGCGGCGGCGACGTTCGGGGCGAGGTCGAGCGGGCTCATTGGGCGGCCTCCGTCACGGGGGTCTTCTTCGGCATCAGGTCGTCGAGCTCGGCATAGTCGGGCAGTGTCGTGTCGATGGCCCGGCCCGCGCGCAGCACGATACGGTCGGCCTGCGGGCGGGCGAAGAGCTCGGTCCAGTTCCGCGCGCGGCAGATCACGAGGTCGGCCGGCGCACCGGGGGCGAGCGAGGGCGCTGAGAGCCCGCAGGCGCTTGCGGGGGCGGTAAGAAACGCCTCTGCCCAGTCGTCGCGCGAGTGGTCGAGATGGCCGATGCGGGTCGCCTCGCGCATCACCTCCAGCATGTCCATGTCACCGTAGGCGTAGAACGGATCGCGCGTGTTGTCGGAGGCGAAGGCGACGGGGATGCCCCGCGCCCGCATCTCGTGGACAAGCGTGATGCCGCGATTGCGGGGGGTGCGGCCGTCGTGCCGGTCTTGCAGGTAGAGGTTGCACATGGGCAGTGAGACAACGTTGATCCCCGCCTTCGCCACGAGGTCGAGCGTGTCCATCGCACGCGCCTCGTCCTGGGTGGAGAGCGAGCAGCAATGGCCCACCGCCACTGGCGCGGCGAAGCCGGTCTCGAGCACCGTCTCGGCGATGGCGCGCAGGGTTTCGGAACCGGCGTCCATTGTCTCGTCGACGTGGAAATCGGCCGCGAGGCCCCGCGCCTCCGCCATGCGGAAGAAGGCGCGGAGCGAGTCGCGCAGCCCATCGATCGGGTAGGTGACCATGCCGAGAACGCCGCCCGACTCTGCCACGACGTCGGCGGTGTGGGCGAAGGCGCCGCGCTCGGAGAAGCTGTCCACCCCGATGAGGCAAACCCCCTGAAGGTCGATCCGGCCCGCCCACTCGGCGCGCAGGTCGCGGAAGACGGGCCACGAGATGTCGTCCTGCGGGGGGCGCGAGTCGATATGGGTGCGGATGGCGCGGGTGCCGTGGGCCAGGGCGCAGCGCAGCGAGAAGTCGGCGCGGCGGGCCACGTCATCGGCCGACCAGTTGGCCTCGGTATCGGCGCGCACGGTGGTCAGCGCGCCCGTGAACGTGCCGTCGGGGTTGGGCGCGCGGCCCCAGATATGGCCCTTGTCGAGATGGGTGTGCATGTCGACGAAGGCGGGAAAGACCATCGCGCCGGCCATGTCGATCTCGGTGCCACCCGCCTCGGCGATGCGGCCGTCGGCGATCGACAGGTCGATGCGCACCAGCCCGCCGGGCCGGCCGACGAGACAGGCGGGAACGGTCAGGTTGGTCAGCCGCAGCGGGCCGTCGGGAAGGGTGCGGAAGGGGGGCATCACGTCTCTCGCTTGAGGGCACTCTCGTGCCACTTGCGCAGGAGCAGGTGCGAGAGGAGCGACAGCGCGGCGAAGATGAACACCCCCATCGCGGCCACGAGGCTGAGCGCGGCGAACATCCGCGCGATGTTGAGCCGGTAGCCCGCCTCCTGGATGCGGAAGGCAAGGCCCGAGCCGATGCCGCCCGTGCCGGCCACGAGCTCGGCCACCACCGCGCCGATCAGCGACAGGCCGCCCGCGATGCGCAGCCCGCCGAGGAAGTAGGGCAGCGCCGAGGGCAGCTGCAGGTGCACGAGCCGCTGCCACCGGCTCGCCCGGTAGATCTTGAAGAGGTCGCGCAGGTTGTGGTCGACCGAGTTCAGCCCCAGCGTGGTCGACGACAGGACGGGGAAGAACGCGACGATCCACGCGCAGATCAGCATGCCGGCGATCTTGCTCTCGACGTAGATGAAGATGAGCGGCGCGATGGCGACGACCGGCGTCACCTGCAGGATCACCGCGTAGGGGTAGAAGCTCATCTCGAGCATCTTCGACTGGTTGAACAGGATGGCGAGGCCAGCGCCCCCCGCGACGGCGAACACAAGGGCCATGACGGTGATGCGGAAGGTGAGCCAGGCGGCGTCCATCAGCATCGCCCAGTCGTTGACGAGGCTCTGCCAGACAAGGCCGGGGCCGGGCAGGATGTAGTGCGGGATCTCGTTGGCCGCGACCACCCGGTGCCAGCCCCAGATCGCGAGCGCCATGACCGCAACCGGCAGCGTCCACTTCGCGATCTTCTCCAGGCGGCGGGCACGGGCACGGCGCGCCTCCTCGGGATCGACCTGGCTTGCACGGGCGGGCCCGTCGCGGGTGTGGGGGGCCTCTTCGGCGATACTCATGGGGCAGCCCTCCGGTGGCGCGTGTGGGGCCATGCGTATTTGAAACAGAAAGAAGCAGGGGGAGCGATGCGGTCGGGAGCGCGGCGACCCGTGGACGGCGGGCGCAAGCTGGGCCGGGCGCCGGCGGCCTCCACCGGGCGCGACCGCGCGCGGCCTGCCCTGGCAGGGCGCGCGCCGGGCCCAATGGAGCGAGGCGCCGAAAGGCGCCGAGCGGAGGCGGGAGCGCCCCCGGCCGGCCGGGCGGACGGAGAGGTGGCGCGCGTCATGCCGTGTCTCCCATCGCCTCGTGCAACGCGTCCGAGGCGGCGCGGCAATGGGCGGCGTAATCGGCCGAGGTGCGGAAGTCCTCCTCGCGGGGATAGGGCGCGTCGACCCCGAGTTCGCGTATCACCCGGCCGGGGCGGGCGGCCATCACCACGATCCGGTCCGACAGGAAGACCGACTCGAAGACCGAATGGGTGACGAAGATCACCGTGCAGCCGATCTTGGCCTTGAGTTGCAACAGGTCGTTGTTGAGCTTGAAGCGGGTGATCTCGTCGAGCGCGGCGAAGGGCTCGTCCATCAGGATCAGGCGCGGATGGGTGACCATCGCCCGCGCGATCGAAACCCGCATCTTCATGCCGCCCGACAACTCGCGCGGATAGGCGTTCATGAAGCGGCCGAGGCCGACGAGGTCAAGCGCCTCCTTCACGTCGTCCTTCGCCGCGGCGAAGGACGTGCCGCGCAGGCGGAAGGGCAGCCAGACGTTCTGCGCGACCGTGGCCCAGGGCATCAGCGTCGGCTCCTGGAAGACGACGCCGAGATCGCCCGCGTGAAAGCCGCCCTGCCACTCGATCCGGCCCGCGGTGGGCGGCATCAGGTCGGCGATCAGGCGCAAAGCCGTCGACTTGCCACAGCCCGAGGGGCCGAGCAGCGAGATGAAGTCGCCCTCACGCACCTCGAGTTCCATCCCCTCGAGCGCGACCACGTCGGTGCCGAACACCTTGTCGACGCCCGACATGGTCAGAACGCGGGGCCGGTCGGAGGCGGCCGGGGCGGCGTGCTGCGGCGGTGGATCGGGCGCGGGCTGGGCGGTCATCGCACTCCTGTCGGGGCTGAGGGCGTGGCGGACGGAGAGGGGAGGGCAGGCGCCGCGCGGGCGCCCGCCTTCCCGAAGGAGCGCGCCGTCAGTTCGTCGGGCGCAGGTCCATGCCGACCTGCTTGTTGGTGAAGTCGAGCGTGTAGGACGCCTGCCAGTCGAGTCCGTCCTCGATCACGCCGGCGTCGACCATCTTCCGGTAGAAGTCGCCGATCACCGCATCGGTCATCGCCCCGATGCCGAAATCCGTCGCGTCGCCCGAATCCACGATGCCCTCCTCGCGCATCATGTTCTTGGCGAAGTCGATCTTGTCCTGCGTCATGTCGGGGTTGGCGTCCTTGATGAGCTCATCTGCCGCCGCGCTGTCGCCGTAGAGGTAGGTGTACCAGCCCGTCAGCGAGCCGTCGACGAAGCACTCGACCACCTCGGGGCGCTCGTCGATCGTGGCCTGCATCGTCTCGATCGTCGTGGCGTACGAGGAATAGCCGTTATCCGCGATCAGAAAGACGTTGGGCGCCCAGCCGGTTTCCTTCTCCACGGCATAGGGCTCCGACGACAGGTAGCCCTGCATGCCCTTGCGCGGGTCGGCGATGAACGGGGCGGGGTTGAAGGTGTAGGGCTCGCGCTGCTCGGCGGTGAAGCCGTGGGCGGCCATCATCCACTGGTAGTAGCTGGCAAAGCCGTTGTCGCCGATCAGCAGGGTCAGATCCTTCAGCTCTTCCCAGCTGTCCGCCTCGCCCGGGTGGGAAAGGATGACCTGCGGGTGCTTCTGGAAGATCGCGGCGACGGCGACGACCGGAATGCCCTCCTGCACCGCGTTGAAGGCCTGCAGCATGTCGCCGCCCATGTGGAAGTCGATCCGCCCGGCGAGCATCAGCGCGCGATTGTTCACCTGCGGGCCGCCCGAGATGATCTCGACGTCGAGGCCGCACGCGGCATAGGTGCCGTCGGCCACCGACTGGTAGAAGCCGCCGTGCTCGGCCTGCGCCAGCCAGTTCGTGCCGAACACCACGGGCGTCAGGTCGTCCTGCGCCTGGGCGGCGGTAGCGGTGGCAAGCGCCGCGGCGAGCAGCGCGGCCGCGGAGGTGGTCGTTTGCATTGTCGTCTCCCCATTGGCGTCGGTCTTGGCCGGCAAGCTAGCGGGCGGCCCGCCCGCGCGCAGGGCGCAGGCCCGGCTCGCCCGAAAGGCTACGGCGGATTGCGCAGCAAGCCAGCAAAAATGCGCCCCTCTGCCGCATTTTTCGGCACATGCCCCGAGCATGGGGGGAGGTTCTGGCGCCGGGCGCCGGTGCGCGGCAGACAGGGCGGGACGGAAGGAGGCCCGACAGATGCCCCACAGGATGCTCGCGCCGTCCGCGATTCGACCGCCCTTCGCCCGGTACGCCCACGGGATCGAGGTTCCGGCGGGCCAGCGCCTGGTGGTCACCTCGGGCCAGCTCGGGATCGCCGCCGACGACACGATACCCGAGGGCGCCGAGGCGCAGGCCGAGCTCTGCTTCGCCGCCTGTGGCGCGATCCTCGCCGAGGCGGAGATGGGGCCGGGCGATGTCATCCGGATCAACGCCTTCGTCACCGACCGGGCGCACATGGCGGGCTACATGGCGGCGCGCGACCGCTGGCTCGCCCAGCGGGCCGACGACGCCCTTCCCGCGTCGACGCTGGTGATCGTGGCAGGCTTCACCCGGCCCGAATTCGTCGTCGAGGTCGAGGTGACGGCGGCGGCGCCCTGAGGGAGCGCCGGTTCGAATCGACACAAAGACCGGCGCCCCGGGACATGGGCCACGGCGGTGCGCCGAGGCAGGGGCTGATGAGCAAAGGCAGCAGACAGGCGAGCCGGATGGCCGCCGTCATGGCGGAAGGGACCACCTGCAGCCCGCCGGAACGGCCGCCGAGCCAACGATGCGTCGCACTCTCGATCACGTGAGGCGGGGCCGTGTTCCGGCTTGCCGGGCGCGCTCGCGCGCTATCCTTCCGGCGGCGCGACCAGGGAGAACGGACATGGAAATCGCGGCCCTACTGCTCACCGCCCTTCTGTTCGGGGGCATGACGCTCTACTCGTTCGGCTTCGCGCCGTTCCTGTTCCGCGAACTGTCGCCCGAGCAGGCCGGGCCGCTGATCCGCGCGGCGTTCCCGCATTACTACCTGTTCGTGATCGTGGGCGCGCTGGCGGCAGGTCTCGTGCTGATGGCGGTCGATACCCGCGCCGTCGCGCTGATGGGGTGGGTCGCCGCGCTGGGCGTGCTCTCGCGGCAAGTGCTGATGCCGCAGATCAACGCGGCGCGCGACGCCGAGCTGGCGGGCGAGACGGTGGCCAGGTCGCGCTTCGCCGCGCTGCACGGGGTGTCGGTGGCGATCAACTTCGTCCAGCTCGGCCTGATCGGCTGGGTGCTGGTGCGGTTCCTCTGAGCTTCCTCCGCCGC
>OFEU01000750.1_pt1 | contig 12353 bp, 10 predicted proteins | sample 1521221 | NCBI WGS metagenome assembly OFEU01 (sample SAMN03766357, study PRJEB24113) | microbial mat metagenome | isolation source: enrichment culture HLUCC-O from microbial mat sample contains cyanobacterium... | reverse complement strand
GACGCTGGAAGGCTATGTGCTTGCCTTCGACGATGTGACCGATCTGGTCAGTGCCCAGCGCATGGCGGCCTGGGGCGACGTCGCCCGCCGGATCGCCCACGAGATCAAGAACCCCCTGACGCCGATCCAGCTGTCCGCCGAACGCATCAAGCGCAAGTTCGGCCGCGCATTGCCCGAGCAGGAGGCCCAGGCCCTGGACCAGATGACCGAGGTCATCGTGCGCCAGACCAACGACCTGCGGCGGATCGTCGACGAATTCTCGAAATTCGCCCGGATGCCCGAACCCGAGTGCCGGCCCGAAGACCTGGCCGACATCCTGCGCGGCGCGGTGACGCTGCAGGAGGCCGGCCAGCCCGAGGTGCGCTTCGTGACCGATATTCCCGACCGTCCGCTGATGGCCGAGCTGGACCAGACGATGATCTCTCAGGCCCTGACGAACCTGATCAAGAACGCAGGGGAAGCCATTGAAACCTTGAAAGAAAAAGTGGCTCATGACGGTTTGGTGCCCGAGATCCGGATCGCCCTGACCGCTGCGCCGGGCCAGGCGACGATCACCATCGCCGACAATGGCATCGGCCTGCCCGAGGACCGGGCCCGGCTGTTCGAACCCTATGTGACGACCCGCGACAAGGGCACTGGCCTGGGCCTGCCCATCGTCAAGAAGATCATCGAGGAACATGGCGGCAGCCTGTCCCTGACCGACGCCCCCGTTTTCGAGGGCAACGAGCACCACGGCGCAATGGCCGTGATAACCTTGCCCGTCCTGGCCGCTGTTGCGTTGCCCGGTCGGGAAACCGCGTGAGGACACCATGGGCGACATTCTGATCACAGACGACGAACGGGACATTCGCGAACTGATCTCGGACATCCTGAAGGACGAGGGGTTCACGACCCGCCTGGCGGGCACTTCGGACGAATGCATGGCCGAGATCGACCGTGCGGTGCCCGGGCTGATGATCCTTGATATCTGGCTGAAAGACAGCCGCATGGACGGGATCGACATCCTCAAACACGTCAAGCGCGAACATCCCGAGGTGCCGATCGTGATCATTTCCGGCCATGGCAATATCGAGATCGCCGTCGCCGCGATCAAGCAGGGCGCCTATGATTTCATCGAAAAACCCTTCAATATCGACCAGTTGCTGGTCGTCATTCGTCGGGCGATGGAAACCAGCCGGCTGCGGCGCGAGAATATCGAGCTCAAGCGCGGCGAGGTGGTCGCGGCCGAGATGCTGGGCGAAAGCGCGGCGTTCCGGGCGCTGAAAAGCCAGCTCGACAAGGTCACCCGGTCGAATGGCCGGGTTCTGCTGAGCGGCGGGCCCGGCTCCGGCAAGGAAACCGCCGCGCGCTATGTCCATGCCAATTCCGACCGTCGCGACGCGCCCTTCGTCACGGTCAATTCCGCGGCGATCGAACCCGAGCGGATGGAAGAGGTCCTGTTCGGCCGCGAAACCCCGGGCCGCGGGGTCGAGCCGGGCCTGCTGGAACAGGCCAATGGCGGGGTGATCTATTTCGACGAGGTCGCCGACATGCCCCCCGGCACCCAGTCCAAGATCCTGCGGGTGCTGGTCGACCAGACCTTTCAACGGGTCGGCGGGGTCGACAAGGTCAAGGTCGACCTGCGGGTGATTTCAAGCTCCAACAAGGATTTGCAGGCCGAAATCGAGGCCGGCCGGTTGCGTCAGGAACTGTATCACCGGCTGAATGTCGTGCCGATCCATGTGCCCAGCCTGGAAGAACGGCGCGAGGATATCCCGGTCCTGGCCGAGTATTTCATCGCCGGGTTCAACCAGGTCCAGGGCCTGCCCCTGCGCCCCCTGGCCGAGGATGCGGACGCCTTGCTGCAGACCATGCCCTGGCCGGGCAATGTCCGGCAGCTCAAGAACGTGATCGAGCGGGTTCTGATCCTGTCCGACGGCACCGGGCCGATCACCGCCCGGGACCTTCCCAAGGGCGACGGGCCGACCGAGGAGGACCGGGTGGTGCTGTCCGGCGGGTTGGCCACGCTGCCCCTGCGCGAGGCGCGCGAATTGTTCGAACGCGAATACCTGCTGACCCAGATCAACCGGTTCGGCGGCAATATCAGCCGCACCGCGACCTTCGTCGGGATGGAGCGCAGCGCGCTGCACCGCAAGCTGAAGTCGCTGGGCGTGGTCACCACCAACAAATCCGGCGCCCGCATCGCCCATGTCGAAGAGGAGCAGGCCTCCTGACAGGCGGCCGAGGCCATTGACCGCATGAAAGGCTTCTGCCACTCAACCCGGACCGGAACCATCGGGGATACCCCATGAAGGTCATCATCTGCGGGGCAGGGCAGGTCGGTTGGCAGATCGCCCGTCACCTGGCATCGGAACGCAACGACGTCACCGTCGTCGACACCAACCCCGACCTGGTCCGCCGCGCCACCGATACGCTCGACGTGCGGGGCATCACCGGCCATGCCTCGTATCCGGATATCCTTGAACGCGCCGGGGCCAGGGATGCCGACATGATCATCGCCGCGACCCATAGCGACGAGGTCAACATGGTCACCTGCCAGGTGGCGCATTCGGTCTTTGCGATCCAGCGCAAGATCGCGCGATTGCGGGCGCAATCCTATCTGGACGTGATCTATTCCGATCTCTACCGGCGCGACCACATGCCGATCGACGTGGTGATCAGCCCCGAAAAGGAGGTGGCCGAGGCCGCGCTGCAGCGCCTGGCCGCGCCCGCCGCCTTCGACACCGAAAGTTTCCTGAAGGACAGCGCGCAATTGCTGGGGATCCATATCGAGGAAGACTGCCCGGTCATCAACACGCCGCTGCGCCAGCTGAGCGACCTGTTCAGCACGCTGAAGGCGGTGGTCGTCGGGATACGCCGCAAGGGGCGCCTGTTCGCCCCCGGCGCCGGCGACCAGCTCTATCCGGGCGATGCGGCCTATGTGTTCACCGAAACCGGCGATACCGCCCGGACGCTGGAAATCTTCGGCAAGACCCAGTCCAAGCAGGAACGGGTCGTCATCATCGGCGGCGGCAATGTCGGCCTGGCCGTGGCCAGGCGGCTCGAGGCGCGGGCCGACCGGATCCGGGCCCGGGTGATCGAAAAGAACCGCGATATCGCCGAACGCGCCGCGGACGCGCTGGAACGCACCATCGTGCTGCATGGCGACGGCCTGGATGCCGCGTTGCTGGACGAGGCGAACATCGGCGGGGCCGATGCGGTTCTGGCGGTCACCGACGATGACAAGACCAACCTGCTGGTCGCGGTGCGCGCCAAGTCGCTGGGCTGCAAGATGGCGATCTGCCTGTCCAACGACCCGACCCTGGTCCCGCTGATGGAGCCGCTGGACATCGACGCCTATATCAACCCGCGCGCCACCACGGTCAGTTCGATCCTGCGCCATATCCGCCACGGCCGGGTCCGGCAGGTCTATTCGATCGGCGATGCCGAGGCCGAGATCATCGAGGCCCAGGTCCTGACCACCAGCCCGATCGCCGGGCAGCATGTGCGCGACATCGACTTTCCCGAAGGCGTGTTGCTGGGCGGCGTCATGAAGGACGGCAAGATGGCCAAGATCAAGGGCGACCTCAGGATCGAAGAGGGCGATATCGTCGCGATCTTTGCCCTGGCCGACGATGTGGCCGAGGTCGAGCGCCTGCTTCAGGTCTCGATCGACTTCTTCTGATGGGCGCGGCGCTGCGCGAGGCCCCGTTCTTTGTCGTCCTGATGGCGATCGGAGCGGCGGCGATGCTGATCCCGGCGGCGCATGCGCTGACGCTGGATGACCACCGCACGGCGCGCGCCTTTCTGTATGGCGCGATCCTGATGCTGGGGCTGACCTTGCTGGTGGCCCTGGCGGTCGCGGGGCGGCGCCAGCGCCAGCGCGAGCGTGGGCAGCTGGTGACGCTGCTGGCCGCCTATACCGTGTTGCCGGCCTTCTTTGCCGTGCCGTTCCACGAGGCCGCGCCCGCCAGCGTCAGCTTTGCCCAGGCCTGGTTCGAAATGGTCTCCTCGGCGACCACGACCGGTGCGACGCTGTTCGACCAGCCGCGGTTCCTGGCCTCGTCGCTGCATCTGTGGCGGGCGCTGGTCGGCTGGATGGGCGGGCTGCTGATCTGGGTCGCGGCCGTCGCGGTGCTGGCGCCGCTCAATATCGGCGGTTTCGAGGTGCACCAGGCGGTTCGACACCGCGGCGCGGGCATCCGGCTGTCGCAGATCGCCCGGATCGCCGACCCCTCCGAACGGCTGCGCCGCTATGCCGGGGCGCTGGCGCCGCTGTATCTGGCGCTGACCGGCGTGCTGTGGCTGGGCCTGACGATCGCCGGAGAGGTGCCCTTTGTCGCGCTGTGCCATGCGATGGCGATCCTGTCGACCAGCGGCATCAGCCCGGTCGGCGGCATCGCCTATTCCGGCGCGGGCTTCGCCGGGGAATTGATGATCGTCCTGTTCCTTTTGCTGGCCCTGTCGCGGATGACCTATTCGGCCCGTCTGCACAGCCAGACCAGCCGCAACCTGCGCCGTGATCCGGAACTCAGGGTCGGGCTGTTCTTCATCGTCGCGCTGCCCGCCGCCCTGTTCCTGCGCCATTGGGTGCTGGCCGAAGACGGCAGCTTTGCGCAGGGCTTCGTCGCCGGGCTCGAGGCGCTGTGGGGCGGGGTGTTCATGGTCGTGTCGTTCCTGACCACCACCGGGTTCGAAAGCGCCTATTGGATGTCGGCCTCGGCCTGGTCGGGCCTGTCGACGCCGGGCCTGTTCCTGGTCGGGCTGTCGGTGATCGGCGGCGGCGTCGCCACCACCGCCGGCGGGGTCAAGCTGCTGCGGGTCTATGCGCTGTTCAAACACGGCGAACGCGAGGTCGAACGGCTGGTCTATCCCTCGTCGGTCGGCGGCGCGGGGGCCGAGGCGCGGGCGATCCGGCGCAGCGGCGCGCAGATCGCCTGGATCTTCTTCATGCTGTTCGCGATGTCGATCGCCGCGGTCATGGTGCTGTTGTCGCTGACCGGGGTGCAGTTCGAAACCGCCATGGTGCTGGGCACCGCGGCGCTGACCACCAACGGCCCGCTGGCCCAGATCGCCGCCGAGGCGCCGATTTCCTATGCCGGCCTGTCGGGCTGGTCGCACCTGATCCTCGGGGCGGCGATGGTTCTGGGACGGTTGGAAACCCTGGCCCTGATCGCGCTTTTGAACCCCGGATTCTGGCGCCGTTGACGCAAGCGTCACGAAACCGGTATTTGGGCTGGAAACTCCGACTTGGCCAAGACATACTCGGCCCGACAGGGGGCAACCCGGGCCGATCCGCGGCCGCAAGAACAAGGGCACGAAAGGGACAGCCACATGGCGTCAGACAAGCAGAACCTGCAGGACGCGTTTCTCAACCATGTCCGCAAGACCAAGGTTCCGGTGACGATCTTCCTCATCAACGGTGTGAAACTGCAGGGTGTCATCACCTGGTTCGACAGCTTTTGCGTGCTGTTGCGCCGCGACGGGCAGTCGCAGCTGGTCTACAAGAGCGCGATCAGCACGATCATGCCGTCGCAGCCGATCAACCTCTATGACGGGGAAGAGTAATCACAGCCCCCACTGACCGGCCCGTCACCCGGGCCTTCGTGATCCATCCCGACATCCGGTCCGATCGTGCGCGCCGCGCCGCTGCGCCTGCCCTGGAAGAGGCGGTGTCGCTGGCCATGGCGCTGCCCGACCTGCAGGTCGTGGGCGCCGAAACCGTCGGGCTGCCCAGGGTCCATCCGGGCGCCTTGTTCGGGCCGGGCAAGATCGACGAGCTGAAGGCCCGGTTGACCGCCGACGAGGTCGAACTGGTCCTGATCGACGGCCCGGTGTCCCCGGTGCAGCAGCGCAACCTGGAAAAGGCCTGGGAGGTCAAGCTGCTGGACCGGACCGGCCTGATCCTGGAGATCTTTTCCGACCGCGCCCGCACCCGCGAAGGGGTGCTGCAGGTGGAAATGGCAGCCCTTTCCTATCAGCGCACGCGCCTGGTCCGGGCCTGGACCCACCTGGAGCGGCAACGCGGCGGGCTGGGCTTTGTCGGGGGGCCGGGCGAAACCCAGATCGAGGCCGACCGGCGGGCGATCGACGAACAATTGGTGCGGCTGCGCCGGCAGCTCGACAAGGTGGTGAAAACCCGCGCCCTGCATCGCGCCGCCCGGGCCAAGGTGCCGTTTCCGGTGGTCGCGCTGGTGGGCTATACCAACGCCGGAAAATCCACGCTGTTCAACCGCTTGACCGGGGCCGAGGTGATGGCCAGGGACATGCTCTTCGCGACGCTGGATCCGACCATGCGCAAGGTCAGGCTGGGCACCGGGGACAACGTGATCCTGTCCGACACGGTGGGGTTCATCAGCGATCTGCCGACCCAGCTGGTCGCCGCCTTCCGCGCCACGCTCGAAGAGGTGCTGGAAGCGGATGTGATCTGTCATGTGCGCGACATCTCGCATCCGCAAAGCGAGGAGCAGAGCGACGAGGTCCTGTCGATCCTGTCCGATCTGGGCGTGGCCGAGGACATTCCGGTGATCGAGGTCTGGAACAAGATCGACCGGGTCGATCCCGAGACCGCGACGGCCTTGCGGGCCCGCGCCGCGCGGTCCGACGACATCCATGCCGTCTCGGCGCTGACCGGACAGGGGATCGCGCCCTTGCTGGACAGGGTGTCCGAGGTTCTCGGCGCGCCGCGCGAACGGGATGAAGTGCTGGTGCCCTTCGCCGACGGACGCCGCCGCGCCTGGTTGCATGACCAGGGGGTGGTGGTGCAGGAAACGGCCGAGGATGACGGTCATCGTATCGTCGTGGACTGGACGAAACGCCAAAAGGACCGATTTCTAGGGCTGTAACCACCCGGAGTGCTGCCCATGTCCCTTGTCATCCTCTATGTCGCGACCGTCATCGTCTTTCTGGTGATCGACGCGATCGCCCTCAGCCGGTTCATCGGCCCCTATTTCGAAAGCCGGCTGGGCGATATCATGCTGGACAACATCCGGGTTCTGCCCGCGGCGGCGTTCTATCTGTTCTATGTCGGCGTGCTGGTCTGGCTGGTCAGCTGGCCGGTGCTGCGGGACGGGCAGGGGATCGCGGCGGTGCTTTTGCCGGCGGCGCTGTTCGGGGCGGCGGCCTATGGCACCTATGAATTCACCAATTACGCGACGCTCGCGCGCTGGCATTGGTCGATGGTGGTGCTGGACGTCAGCTGGGGCGCGGTTCTGTCGGCGGGGTCGGCCGCCGCGGGCCTCGCCATCACGCGGGCCTTCGGGTCGGGCTGAAACCGGCGTCGGCGCAACCTTGGTATGATCTAGCCCTGTCGTCGATGCGCGCGGCATGGTGGACGACGGCGGTGCCAGGGGCCTATGCTGGCCGGGCACGCGCCGCATCCCCCGCACGGAGGATCCGATGATCCGCCCGCTGACCGCCCTGTCGCTGATCCTGCCCCTGTCGGCCTGCATCCCGCCGCCGGTTCCGCCCGGCGCGATCAGCGGCACGCCGGTTCTGGCGCCCGAAGGCTGCGACGATCCGGCAATTCGCGATTGCCGGCTGCGGACCGAGATCCGCTATCGGCCCGCCGCCACCCCGGGCGTGGTCTGGGCCAGCAAGGTCTATGACGGCGCGCCGCCCGATGGCACCACCGACGGCGCTTCGATCCCGGAACCGTTCTGGGGCCTGATCGGCCATCCCTTCACGCCGGCCTTCCTGCGGCCCGCGATCCTGCATGACCATTACACCTACCCCGAGAACCGGGTGCGGCCCTGGCGCGACACCCACCGGATGTTCCACGACGCCCTGCGCGACGAGGGGGTGGAGCCGGTCAAGGCGCTGTGGATGTATTACGCCGTCTACACCTTCGGCGCCCATTGGGCCGAGCTGGTCCCGGGCGAAGGCTGCGGCGATGGCTGCGTGCAATTGCAGGACGCGCGGCGCTATGTCCTGTCCGAACCCGCGCGGATCGAGACCGAGGCGGCGATCGCCGATCTGTGGCAGGTCTGGCGGATCCTGAACGATCCGCGCCGGACCACCAGCCTTGACGGCCCCGAGGCGCTGGCCGGGATCGAGGCGCTGGCGCTGGCGCGCCACCCCGACAACCTGTTCCTGCGCGAAGGCGCGGTGATCGAACAGACGCCCGAGATCTTCGACTGGATCGCGGCGCGCGGCTACGACCTCATTCAGGTCGAAGCACCGTGATGCCCACCGCGCCGCCACGGGCCAGGGCGGGGTCGAGCGACATGGGGATGTATTCGCCGCGCCGCCAGAGCCCCCCCAGGTTGTCGTAATAGCGCGACAGCAGGTGCCCCGACTGGCCGGTCGAGATGATGAAGACCGACGAATCCGGATCGGCGAAATCGTAGACCCCGCGATAGCCGGCGGCATGGACGTTGCGGAACGGGGTATCGCCGGTGCCGCTGGTCAGGCCGCGCATCAGCGTGTTGTCGCCGCCCGAGGTCGATTGATAGATATTCGCGATCCAGGCCATGGCCCAGTGCTGGCCCAGAACCTCGTGTTCGTGCACGGCCTCGTGGGCATCGCCCCAGCGCAGGCTTTCGATATCGCGGCCGTGATGTTCGACGATCCAGATCAGCGCCTGGTCCAGCGCCTGGCGGGCGATGTCGGTGCAGGTTTCCACCGGGGCGGACTGGATCACGTCGCACCAGGCCGAGGCGCCGTTCACGTCGCGGAACACCCGTTCGACGAAGATCGGGTCGAGATGGGTGAACTCGTCGGCCAGCGGGCCCAGCTCGTCCCGGATCAGCCGATCCTGCAATTCGCGCATCCAGGCGGCATAGATCAGCGGCTCGGGCAGGTGTTCGTTCATCTCTCCGTTCCAGTCCGACAACAGCGCCAGCGCCCGTTGCCGCAGCCGTTCCGGCGTGCCCTCGGGGGCCGGTTCGGAGGTAAAGAACAGATCCGCCGCGACCAGGGCCAGCAGCGACCGGGCGGTATAGCTGACGGTGTCGAGCTGCGCATCCATGAAACTGTCGCGGGTATGAACCTCGCGCGCCTGCATCAGCAGCCGCCAGCGGATCACCCGCTGGGTATCGCCCCAGTTGAAGCTGACATGGTTCGGAAAGGGCAGGTCGACGACTTCGTTGTTGGTGTTGCCGACGATCCCGCCCGAGGGGTCGATCCATTCGGGATTCTCGTCATAGGGCCGATATCCCTGCCAGCGGTTCTGCGGCAGATAGCCGAAATGCGGCCGGCGCCCCCGGGTCTCGTGGTCCGGATCGCGGGCCGGCATCCGCCCGACCAGCTTGAGCCCGATCGAATTGCGGTCGGCCAGGGTCAGCATCTGGCTGGGCGCGACATAGCCCTCGGCCGCGGCGATGCCCTGTTCGACGTTATGCGCGCGCATCAGCTGCATCGCGGCCTGCACGGTCGTGTCCTCGTGGCTGAGCGCGGGCCAGGCCAGCGACACGACATGGCCCGGCGGCACGATCTCGCGCAGGTTGAGGGCCTGCATCAGCGGCTCGTTGGTCTCGAAGACCGGGCCGTTGGTGGTCCAGCGCAGCGTCAGGGTGATCGAGGCGCCGTCGGCGACGCGGATGATGCTTTCGCGGGTCTCGAAGCCGGCCCATCCGTCGGGGGTGCGATACTGGCTGCTGTCGGCGGGGTTGACCTCTTCCAGGAACAGGTCCTGGTCGTCGAGATAGGACGAGGTGATCCCCCAGCCCAGGTCGGCGCTGCGCCCGGTCATCACCAGCGGCACGCCGGGGATGGTGCCGCCGATCACGCCGCCCGATGTCAGCTCCAGCCGGGCCAGATACCAGATCGAGGGCGCGGTCAGGCCCAGATGCGGATCATTGGCCATCAGCATCGATCCGGTGGCCGAACGGGTCGGGCCGGCCGCCCAGGCATTGGAAGCCCCGGCGAAGGCGCGCGGCACCAGCGGTGACAGAGGATCCCAGGCATGATCGGTCGCGGGGCCCGCGCCGGGGCCCGGAATGCCGGGGACAAGCTGCGAATATTCGGGCAGGGCGGCGGTGCCGTTGCCGGGCGCGTCGGGCAGGATATCGGCCAGCCGGTCCTCGTTGGCCAGGGTGGCCGACACCCGGGCGCGCAGGATCTCGTCCTGCATCTGGCCGGACAGCTGCACCGCCATCAGCTTGACGATGGCGACGCTGTCGGCGGGCTCCCACGGGGCGATGGCATGGTTGAACAGCCACATTTCGGGCGCGCCGCGGCCGAGCGCGCCCTCGTTGACCTCGGCGATCCAGGCATTGACCCCGTCGGAATAGGCCTGCAGCGCGGCCTGGGTATCGGCGTCCAGCACCTCGACCGAGGCGATCGCGGCGGTGTAGATATCCAGCCGCCTGATATAGCGGTCGATATCCACGGTGCGCTCGCCGAACAGCTCCGACAGCCGGCCCTGGGCGGTGCGGCGCAGCATGGTCATCTGCCACAGCCGGTCCTGGGCATGGGCAAAGCCCAGGGCAAAGAACACGTCCTCGTCGGTTTCGCCGAAGATATGCGGGACATTGGCATTGTCGCGCACGATCTCGACCGGGGCGGTAAGCGCCGCGACCTGGTATTCCGCGTTGTAATCGGGCAGCGACCGCGAGGCGAAATAATAGACCAGCGCAATGGCGCCCACGAACAGCAGGATCAGCGCCGAAGCGATCCGGACGAGCCAGCGAAAGATCAGGGCCATGCATCGCCTCTGGTTGACGGGGGACTGCGCTTTCGGTTGGTATCCCCGCAACATGGGCAAAGGCAAGGGAGGCCGCGATGGCCAGGGTGGCGTTTCTGGGGCTGGGTGTGATGGGCTATCCGATGGCCGGGCATCTGGCAGCGGCGGGACATGACGTGACGGTCTGCAACCGGACCGCCACCAAGGCCGGGGCCTGGGCGGCGCAGCATGGCGGGCGGGCCGCGCCGACCCCGCGCGCGGCGGCCGAGGGGGCCGAATTCGTCATGGCCTGCGTCGGCAATGACGACGACCTGCGCAGCATCTGCCTGGGCGAGGACGGCGCCTTTTCCGGCATGGCGGCGGGCGCGGTGTTCGTCGATCACACCACGGTGTCGGCCAGGGTCACGCGCGCGTTGCACGCCATCGCTGCCGATAGCGGGGTCGGAGTCGTCGATGCGCCCGTTTCCGGCGGGCAGGCGGGGGCCGAGAACGGCCAGCTGGTGGTGATGTGCGGCGGCGCGCAGGACGATTACGACCGCGCCGCGCCGGTGATCGACGCCTATGCCAAGACCTGCCGCCGGCTGGGCGACAGCGGCGCCGGGCAGCTGTGCAAGATGGTCAACCAGATCTGCATCGCCGGGCTGGTCCAGGGCCTGTCCGAGGGGCTGCATTTCGCGCAGAAGGCGGGCCTCGACGGGCGCGCGGTGGTCGAGGTGATCGGCGGCGGCGCGGCCGGATCCTGGCAGATGACGAACCGCTACCGGACGATGCTGGACGACGCTTTCGAACACGGCTTTGCCGTCGACTGGATGCGCAAGGACCTCGGGATCTGCCTCGATGCCGCTGATGAACTCGGTGCCAGCCTGCCGGTGACCGCCCTGGTCGACCAGTTCTACAAGGATGTGCAGCGCATGGGCGGCGGCCGCTGGGACACGTCGAGCCTGATCCGGCGGCTGCGGGCGCTGGATTAGGCGGGATTTCGCCGGTCGGCGTCACCGCCACGCAACAACTCGGTGCCTTCGTCGCGCCGCGGTCTCGCCCGATGCGGCAGGGGCATATTACCCTGGGAAAGGTGTCTTGCGGGGCGCAGTCGGTGCCCTGCGGCCTCCGATGACAAGGAGTTACCCCATGAAGACCTTTTCCAAGACAAGAAAAACAATGCGCGTTGCATTGGCCGGCAGTTTCCTGGCCAGCACCTTCCTTGCCGGCGCGGCCATGGCGGCGGGTGATGCCGTGCCGGTCCCCGACCCGGTCCCGGTGGCGCCGCCGGTCGTGTCGCCCAGCTGGGACGGGCTCTATGCCGGCCTGGCTTTCGGCACCGGCGAGATCACCCAGGACGCCTCGCCCACCTCGTCGCTGACCTATGATACCGATGTCTACGGTGCCCAGGTCGGCTATCTGCGCGATCTCGGCCCTGTCCTGGTCGGGGGCGAGTTGCAATACGTGATCCAGTCGACCGATGACCAGGCGGCCACCGACGATGCCTCGACCCTGCGGCTCAAGGGGATCGTGGGCTATGATGGCGGGCGGGTGATGCCCTTCGCCTTCGTCGGGGCCGCCAGCGTCGACAGCTTCTTCGGCGACAGCGGCAGCGGGCTGACCTATGGCGCCGGGGCCGAGCTGCGCGTGACCAACCGGATCCGCGCCGGCATCGAATACGTGGTCGACGACCTCGACGAGCTGGACGGCCTGCCCTACGAGAACCGCGAAGTGCTGCTGCGGCTGAACTACGAATTCTGAACCGGCCAGG
>OFEU01000736.1_pt1 | contig 12600 bp, 9 predicted proteins | sample 1521221 | NCBI WGS metagenome assembly OFEU01 (sample SAMN03766357, study PRJEB24113) | microbial mat metagenome | isolation source: enrichment culture HLUCC-O from microbial mat sample contains cyanobacterium... | reverse complement strand
TTATTTTCATTTCCGGACTAAACGTCTTTATGTTGGTTATTTCTTCTGCAAGCTTATTTCCATATATATAAGAATTTTCTACTGCCTCATACCAACAAGTTATTCCAGATGTGTTAAAGTTTCTAGAAGGCCATGAGAATCCAAAAATAGAACCAAATGTTTCACGAGTTTCTAAAGGCATCATCCAATCAGAAAACTGTCCTTTTGATGACTCTGACATAAAGCCATCAACACAAATATGAATGACTTTTGCATCGTCAATTTGAGAGAGTTTCCGTAATCCAAACAGCTTCTCAGCAGCTCTTTCTTCATCTGCAGTGAAGTCGTCTACAAAGCTGCCGGCGGTCTTCCCAAGTTTGTGTATCTTTTTGAACCCCGCCATGCCAGGAACAAAATCTGTTGCTATATCGGCAACAAGTAGAGCTTTTCTCAAATAATCTGTTCCCTTGGCTCCTGAAGCGTAATCATCGCGTCCCACATCATGCAACCTTTCAAAGCATTCAATACATGCTGCTTTGTAGTTCATAATCGCGGGGTGAAGTGTTTTATATAGCAGTTTTTTATCAATGTTTAGCTCATATGCCATTCTTTTTATATCAATGTCGTCAAACGGATCATCGTTTTTGTCCAGACGTGAAAGGCTGGCTAACATTATTAAGTTTTTTAACCACGTTTTATCAATTTCTAAATGTGTAAATTCTGAGCTATCTTTAATATACTCTTGTGTGACTCCAGGGTTGTTTAAAAATGCACCAAGAATGTAGTTGAGAAACATTATCTCTGCGCCACTTGCTGATCCCTCATGCTTCTTCATAATTTTATTGTTAAAAGAAAGAATGAAGTTAGAAGCTTCTAGGGTGCTGAGTTCATTGAGCTTTGTGGAGTTAATCATAAATATTTTTTCTGATGCGGGAACCTCTTTGATTTCTTTTTTATCTAGGTCTTCAGCATAAATAATGTCATAAATTTCACATGATGACTTGCACAAGGAGTTAGCTAATTTAGAGAGTTTTTCTTGTGCTTTGTTGCCAAAATGTATGTTGGGTGAAATGTTTTTAATAATAAAGGAGCTGTATTCGTTGTCACCCGAGAAAAGAGGCAAGCCTGCTTTCTGATTCAGGCAGCACTCGAACAATTTAGCAAGAAATAGTAGTAGTTTTTGTGACCCAACAGATAGCTTCTCATCAATAACTTCGTCGAACAGCCAGTTTTCACGCATATCGAGACGCATCGCTGCTGAGACATCTTGCTCAATAAAACCGGCAAATTCACACAGTGTCTCTATCAGCGCCAGTTCTGTTTTATTCATTGGCGGGCTAGAAAAAAGCATAAGCCCCAAAAGTTTAATAATTGCTTTTCGCTCAGAAAGTTCCCTCTCTTGTAGAACTGAGTAAATCACGTTCTTCTCCTGCATAGCGATTTTTCAAGTGGTTTTTTGAATAACTAATGTATATATCGGCCATCCTAAATAAAAATTTAGGATAATGCTGATGATTTTTTTATATAGAATCTGTCGTAAAACACTTGTAGCTATTAACGCCTTCTGATCTAGAAATAATTTGTGTGGCCGTTTCAAGGATCGGCAGTCTCAATGACCAAGATGCCCACGTCAGCGTGCGGGATTGATGGGCTCTCGGTAGCCGTGAGCAGCCGCGAAATCTAGTACGTTTTCAATACGGCCCTGTACACGCTTAGCTGTTTCATTTTTTACCGTCCAAATGGGTGTCAATATTTTGAGAACATCTTGGGTAGTTACTTCATCAATGGGTAGGTCACCGATGACTGGTTTCATGAAACACCCCTAATCAGCAACCAAAAGGTAGCCATCGTCCCGAGATCTCGACAAGGGTTAACCCTGTCCAGACACCTATCCTGCTTAAGAACCTTGCGTCACTCTATACGCGGTTAAGCTGCACTTTGTTCAGCCAGGTGGGCCTGATGAGCAACGAACAACTCGTCTCCAAGGTTTGGAACTATGCCCATGTTCTGCGCGTTCAGTATGACTCCTATGGCGACTACATTGAGCAGATAACTTACATTCTGGTTCTCAAAGTGGTTAAGAACGCGTGGAGCTGGTGAGTGAGGAGACCTCTGTTCCTAGCCAGTGCCGCTGGGCCAAGTTGGTGTTGAAGGAAAGCGACGAGCCAAAGCTTCAGCATCGTCACACCCTGTAAGCACTGGCCCGCAAAAGTGGGTTGATCGGGATTGTGCTCTACACGACGTGGCCGTCATGGGTCTCAGGAAATGACATCGGCATCGGCTACCACACGGTTTCGTCCGCCACGCTTGGCTGCATAAAGTCGTTGATCGGCAGCCTCAACTAATGCTTCCTTGCTCATTCCGTCTCGCCAACTATACAGTCCCGCGCTAATGGTAATGGCGCGGTGCGGCCAAGTTGTTTGCTCGACAGTAGACCGGAGCCGTTCGATGATACTGAAAGCTTCGCCAATGGTCGTATCCGCCAGCAATATGGCAAATTCCTCGCCGCCGATGCGGGCCACACAATCATAGGGACGAATCGCAGAAATCAAAACCTTGCCGAGTACACGCAGTAGGTCGTCACCGGCGGGGTGGCCGAAGTTGTCGTTGAACGACTTGAAGCTGTCGACATCGATCAGGGCAAGAGTCGGAGTTACCGAAGCGCCGCGCTCGACACGACTGATTTCGTCATCCAGGGCCTTATCCATGACCCGGCGATTCGGCAAACCGGTCAGGGGGTCGGTGAGGCTCTCCTCACGCAGGGCTGAATTGGCAACTTCAAGCTGCTGCTTCAGGCTTTGCAGCTCTCGATTCTGTTCGTTCGCCAGTGTCAGCAGAGAGGCGACATGATCCTGCGCCTGACGCTGAGCAGTGATGTCGACAATCTGAGAGATAAAGTTGCACACACTACCGTCCTCATTACGCACTACAGAGACCGCCAGGAGGGCATGAACCACGTGACCGGCTTTGTGCAGATAGCGTTTTTCTATCTGATAATGCTCACGGTGTCGGTCAATGACCTCTTGTAACAACGCAAGGTCCTTGTCCAGGTCATCAGGATGGGTGATGTCCTGAAATGTAAGTCTAAGTAGTTCATCCTCGCAATAACCGAGAAACTCGCAAAGGCGTCGGTTGACCATCAACCATTCGCCCTGAAGCCCGACCAGCGCCATACCGATACCGGCATGATGGAAATTATTGCGAAAAGCCTCCTCGCTCTGCCGTAGTTGTTCCTCGCGACGTTTTCTTTCGCTGATATCCTGATGTGTGCCATACATCATTAGTGGTTTGCCGTCGGAATCCCAGCTAAACACCTTCCCCCGGTCCAGTACCCAGACCCAGTGGCCGTCCCGGTGCTTCATTCTGGCCTCAACTTCGTAGAATTCGGCGTTGCCGTCGAAGCAATCCTGGAGCGCCGCAGTAGAGCGTGCGAGGTCGTCCGGGTGGGCGAAGCGTATCCATGTTTCAATGGTGGTCGGTGCCAGTTCTTCGAGCGTATAACCGATGATTTCCGCCCAGCGATCGTTGAAGCGGGTTTCGCCGGACTGGACGTTCCATTCCCATGTGCCAACGTTGGTGCCGCTGAGGATTGCTTCATAGCGGAACCGCGCATCCACTTGTTCCTGGATCGGCCGGCCTTCGGGCACGATGTAGACGACCCGACCTTCTGCATCAAAGATGGGTCGCAGGCTAAACAAGATGGTGATGGGCTTATTATTATCAATCCAGACCGCGACCTCGTAGGTGCTTTCTTCTCCTCCCGCGGCTCGTTTGACATTCTGGCGGAGCTCGTCTTGGGTTGCCGGTGAAATCTGCCACCAGTAGCAATCCCAAAAAGGCTTGCCGATAACATCAGCGGGTTTCAGGCCTGCCATGGTCAGGGCTGTCTCATTGGCCTCGATCAATATGCCATCGGATCGTAAGAGGCCAATGAAGGAAAACGTGGAATGGAAGATACCGCGAAATTTTTCTTCATTAAGTTGTAAGGCGAGACTATTCCGACGCGGTTCGTCGATATCCTGGATGGTGCCGTAAAGGTGCACACAGCGACCATCAATGACGTCTGGGAAGCCAAGGATACGGACATAACGTTCAGTGCCGTCCGTTCGGATGATGCGGGCTTCGGCGTCGTACTCTTTTCCGTTAGCGATGGCGTTGTTCACCACTTCTCTAACAGCGGCGCGGTCCTCGGGATGGTAATACGCTATTGCCTCGTCAATCGTCATTTGGCAGGCACTTTCGCCAAGCCCGTGGATATCGCTAGTCACAGCGCTCCACAGCACCTTGCTTTCGAGTAGGTCTACCTCCCAGTACCCGATGCGGGCGATGCGATTACACGTGTCGAGCAGCATTTCCTTGCGCTTTACATCGGTCAGATTGGAGTGGGTTCCGGCAAGCCCCAATACGTGGCCGTCAGTGTCGCGAATTGCCATACCACGGCAATGCATCCAAACGGTGTTACCGTCTAGATGTCGGTATCGGACGATTCGGTCGAGTGGGAACTGCGGCTCTCGGCAATGCCGTGCCATGTCGGCGTCGAGAAGCGTCAGGTCATCGGGCTGGGTGCGGGACCGCCATGCCAAAGGGTCTATCGGTATGTCATCCGCTTGATAGCCCAGAGCCAACCAGAAACCGTCACTGAGCCTGACTGCTCCGGCCCGGGTCAGATCCCTGAACCAGATGCCACTCAAACAGTCGTCTGCGAGAAAACGCAGCAACTCGGGGTTATCGGCAAAATTAGCCCAGGTATATGTTTGTTCTTCCGTCATCGTAGCGTCCTCAAGGAAGGATGGCCCAACCACTTCCTCTTCCTAGAAGTGCCTTCAGTAACGTGGCAATACCTCGCGCGCGAGCCAATGGCGCATGAAGAGTCGCTTACAATCATTCTGGTCTTTGCTCTTCGTAGGATTGAACGGTCATCGAGTCAGACAACCAATCAAGAACCTGGTCGGCGGGCATGGGTTTGGCAATGCCATAGCCTTGACCAAAAAGGCAACCCAGCTCGATCAGCCGGGCAGCATGGGCCGCCGTCTCAACGCCTTCGGCAATGACATGGCGCTCGAAGGCCCGCGCCATGCTGATTACGCTTTCAACAATATTCTCATCGCTTTGGTCTGTCAGCATATCGCGGACGAAACTCTGATCTATTTTCAGAATGTCCACAGGCAGTTGGCGAAAAATAGTCAGTGAGGAGTAGCCCGTCCCAAAATCGTCTAGGGAAACCTTTATGCCTGCCGCTTTACACCGGTTTAACGTCAGTATTACCTGGGTCATGTCCTCTACGGCAGCGGTTTCCAATACCTCAATTTCAAGCTGACTGCCTTCCAGTAAGGGAAAGCGCTTGAGTTGTTTGTCAATGGTGTCGAATAAGTTCGCCTGTCGCAGCTCGTTGGCACTTACGTTGACGCTGACCCGCAGCCGATGGCCCGCCATTAACCACTCATTGAGCTGCTCTATCGCACAGCGCATCACATACTCACCGAATTGGGATTCAATGCCCGACCCGATAATCGGAGGTAAAAAACGGGCAGGAGGTAACAATCCTTGGGTGGGATGCTGCCACCTGACCAGGGCCTCAAAACCGATTACAACGCCGTTGGCAAGATTGACCTTCGGTTGATAGAAAAGCACAAACTCCTGGTTGATCAGGCCCATTCTGATTTGATCAACGAGATGGTTCCGACTTTCAATCTCCTTGGCCACACTGGCGTCATAGACGTGGTACTGACTGCGGCCGTTTTCTTTGGCCACGTACATGGCCTGATCGGCATGGCGCAAGAGCGTATCAGCATCAACGTCATCCTCAGGAAACATCACCACACCCATGCTGGCCGATGCGACGGGCAAATAGTCGTCAATGATCAGCGCCTCTTGAAGTTTGGCCATCAGCCGTTGAAGCAGTGAATGCAGCTCTGCCTCATTGTTCAAATCAGGCAGCAGAAGAATGAATTCATCACCGCCGATTCGCGCGACGGTGTCGGACTCACGCAACATTCTGGTCAGGCGTTCGGAGGTTGCAATCAGGACACGATCGCCAATGGCGTGTCCCAGCTTATCGTTGATTTGTTTGAAGTTATCCAAATCAATGTAACAGACCGCTAGAGACTGCCGTTCCCGTCGCGCTTTGGCCATTGACTGCTGAAGACGGTCGGTGAGCAACCGGCGATTGGGCAGCCTAGTCAGAGGGTCATGGTTTGCAACATGATCAAGCTCCGCCTCGTGGGCTTTGCTCTGGGTGATATCGGAAAATACAGCGATATAATTGAGAACCTGGCCCAGATCGTCATAAACGACCGTAATGGATAGGTTTTCAATGTAGAACTCACCGGATCGCCGGCGGTTTCTGACTTCCCCACGCCAGAATCCCTGGGTCTTCAGTGAGTGGGCAATGGCATCCTCAAGCCCACTGGACTGGAGCTCAAAAAGCACAAACGTTATTTTCCGGCCAATAATGGCGTTTTTTTCATACCCGGTAATTCTTGAGTAGGACGCGTTGGCGTCTAGGACGACCTGGTCGGCATCGGTGATCAATACACCGTCATTGCTGGACTTAAACACGCTGAGCGCCCGCTGCATTTCCAGATCAGCGAGTTTCCGCTCGGTGATGTCCAAATGCATGATGACGGCACCGTGCAGAACCTCGGAATTCAGGGAGGCAACCATCAGCCGGAACCATTGCTGCCGGGAGGGCGAGTGACAGGCATATTCCATGGAGAAATGGGATCTTTCGCCCAGAAGTACGCTACGAATACCGGCGGCAGCCGCAAACGCATCGGTTGATTGATCACCAACCGCCTGCTCACAGGTTTTGAGATAATTTTCCCCAACCCCAAACAAGGGGTCATGGGTATCATTCTCACGGCCAAAGTGTCGCCAGGCTTCGTTCACATCAATCAGTTCACCTTCGCCATCAACCAGCGTGATGTGTGCGGGAATCGCATTTAAGATCGCGGCTTGCCGTTCAGCGTACTGCCGGTGGATTTCAGCCCGTCTGTTCAGATCATGCTGTGCCTGGCTGAGCATGAAGGGTATACCCTGTTCATCAATAACAGTGTCGACCGATCCATTGGTTAGCTCATTGATGCGACTCTCGATTTGTCGCAACTGGATGATCAGATCTCTGATTTCGTCTGTGAGAGCCGTCATGGGCTTGCCGATCTCAAAAGATCAATGACGTTGGGGGCGTCGCTTAAATCCCCAATGACCGTTACTGGAGGCGATGAGCCAATGATCATCGTAGGGGTCAGCATAATACCGTCCTCGATCGCACGATGGGACTGCTCTGACAGGTCGATCACTTCTATGGAAAACCGATCTGAGAAGTGGGCCTCGCAGATGGCCTTGAGGTTCTGGCAGGCCTGAACAGAGTTTGGTGATCGACCAAACGTGTAGAGCTTCAGTGGCAGCAGTTTATTGGTCATCATTTTGATGATCTGCAAAACGTTTGCTGCGAATCCGAGATGCGATCTCATCCGTCTGTGTCTTCAGATGATGACCGGTGATTTCGCTATCAGAGAGTTCTGCCCGCTTGTGGTCAATATCCTGTTGAAGCTGCTTCATTCGCTGCTCCAGGTCGCCGATTTCAGCGTTTACTTTTGCGTGATATTTCTGCGCAGAAAGGGCTGCTTTTTGTTTTTCAAGCTCATCGGCCTGTTCCCGTTCCAGGCGCAGGGTTCCCATAAGTACCTCTCCACCGGCACTGTATACGTCTGCCAGATCGATCCCCTCCGAACTCAACACCAGCTCACGAACCTGATTCGAATGCGACGTTCCCCGGGACTTTATGATCGATATGCTTCGATTGCGTTCCCCTGCACTGGATTGATAATTCAAATGAATCCAGGTGTCCGCGATGGTGGAAATCTGCAGAGGAGTACTGAAAATATCGGCGTCGCCTTTTCCCAACAGGCTCGTCGTCAACAGAGTGACACCGCGCTGTTTAGACCAGTCCACCAAACGTTGAATCACGCTGTGAGCCAGTAACGCATTGCCTGACTTCGATAGCGCCGACGCCGGGTCGATAACAAGGCACCGGGCCTCATGCTCTTCAGCCCACTGCGTAATTCGCATCAAGTGAATTTCACTGCTACCGGTAATACCACCTGCAGACTTGAGCTTCAGCAGCCCGGAATCAGTGTGAGCATTCAGATCGATGCCAACCGACGCAAGATTGCGAACAATTTCCGGACCACGGGAATCAAAACTCACAAACAGGGTAGGCTCGTTACGCAGGCAGGCAGATTCGGCGAAGGCGCCGGCCAGTGTGGTTTTAGCAGTGCCGGGAGCGCCAGTGATCAGAATACTGGCGGCCCGGTGATAACCACCTGAGAGCATCGTATCCAGTCGTGTCACGCCGGTCGAAAGGCGCTCGTTGGTAACAGCAGCGAAGTCGTCATCAGCGGGAAAAGAGGCGGCCAGTTCAATGCCGTACCGACTGATAAGGTAGGGCGCATCATTCTCGTCAAATGCAGAACCACGATACTTGATAATTCTCAGGGCGCGTTGGGATATGCCCTGAATCATCTCGTGTTTGAGTAATATCGCACTGTCCACCATGAAAAGCAGAAAGTCGAGGCTTCCATTGGGTACTACCTTGTTATTGATGCCCTTCTTGGAGGTGATGATGGCCGTCAGTTCACGCTCGAGAAGCCATTGATGCAGGCGGAAAACCTCACGCCGCATGGCCGCTTCGTCAGGCATGAGCGCGAGTACGATATCGAGGGCATCAAACACAATCCGCTGGGCGCCCATTCTGTCAACAATAGCGCCAAGCCCTGCCAGCATACCACCAAGATCGAAGCTGCCGGACTGCACAATGTCGCTGGTGGGCTGTGCATCCAGGAAGAATAGATCGTCTTTTTCCAGCGACTCGATGTCCCAGCCAAAAGAGGCGGCATTCTGTTTGATTCGAACAGCATTTTCCTCGAACGCCACAAAAACACCGGCTTGCTTCATGTGTCGAGCGCTGCTCACCAGGATCTGTAGGGCCATGACTGTTTTACCGCTGCCGGACTCACCCTCAATGAGGGTGGTACGCCCCATGGGCAGCCCGCCATTGGTTATCTGGTCAAGGCCGTCAATACCTGTGGAAAGTTTTTTGAGCACATAGCACCTTTTCAAATCTGGATATCGTATTTCCTACCCAGGATTCATACATAGACTTTGGTGCAAACTATCCTTGTATGCAAAAGTTCCCAAAAAAACAAAGTAAGTCAAAAACTGAGAGGTACCAATGAGAATAATTCCATAAGATTGTCTCACCTAGCGTTTGCGTGCTTTTGTTTTATGGAATCATGATTTAACTTACCGCGAAGACACGGTGTTTTTCAAGATAGATGGTACTGTTTACCGTTTAAGCTGCGTCATTTTCCACCATCGCTTTTTCCAGATTCAGCGTCGTTGGCCCAACCGTTTCACAGTTCCTGACCGGACGTGTTCTCCAGCGGACAGGAGTTCGTTCTCGAGCTATCCGCCGTTGAACCCGAACATGAAAGAGATAACGACGTTCACCCGCCAGATTCAGGTCATCGCGACAGACGACGAATGGAAGGAGCTCCAGCGCACCTTGATTGCTCAACCCGACAAAGGTGACCTGATTCAAGGTATGGAGGGCTGCGCAAAATAAACATGGGTTGGGCAACCAAGATAAGAGCAGCGGAGCCAGAGTTATCTACTATTTGGCAACAGCTGAGAGAGCATACTTGATACTGGCCTACCCAAAGAGCGTCAAGGACAGCTTAAAGCCCGCTCAAAAGGCCTCACTGAAAACACTGACCCACCAATTGAAGGGCGAGGTTTCCAAATGAGTATTTTTAACGAACTGCAATCATGGCTGCAGGAAGCCGTCGATCTCGCGGGGCAAGCGTTCGCTGATGTAGGCAGTGTAATCGCGCCATAAACCCCATCTACCCCATCTACCCACATTAACGTTGTCTGATCACACTGATGGACTCTTTTGCTTTAGAAATCATCATGAACCGCGACTTCAATCCCTCTCAAGCGTTTTGGTTAGGCCAACTGTCTTTGAAGTTCGTAAGTAGGCGATCATCGTGCTGCCTCCCTGAGTATCGATAGAAGCAGGTTAAATTTAAGTTGCGACAAAGCATGTCGCTTAAGTTTCTGTCAGCTCAACGCCACCGGTGGCGTTGTTTCCAACCACGTCTGAATGGCTTCCTGAGATTCAGACGAAATCTTGTTGTTTTCGACGCCGCTGGCCTGTCTGAGAGACCAACGCTTGTCTTGCTGCGCAATAGCAAACAGATTTCAAAACGGTCGACAAAAATTGACTTGTGTCAATATTGAGGTATCGGGTTTGGTTTCTCTTTGACCTTTGGGCTACCTATAGGTTGTAGGCTTATAACGGAAGCTAATTTGCCTTCTTCCACTTTTATTGGAGTAAGGCCACGTCTCGACCCGAAAGATCATGAGAGGAAATTGACATGGTTAAGTATAAGAAGATCGTTGCCATTGCGCTAGTTGCAAGCCTTGGTGCTGCAAGCAGCGCCACCTTCGCTCAGGGCATGAACCAAGGCGCCCAAGGTCAGGGCGGTATGATGGGCGGCCAAAGCGGTATGGGCTCTGGCATGATGATGGGAGGCCAAAGCGGCATGGGTCCTGGCATGATGATGGGGGACCAAGGTGGCATGATGCCTTGCCCCATGATGGGTGGTATGGGTCCGATGTCCGGCATGCTTGACGACGAACAAATGAGCTCGATGCGCGAGATGCGCCAGGAACATCGCTCTACTCAACTGGAGCGTATGGGCGAAATGATGAACCTGCGTGATGACATGATGATGCTCATGCAGGCCGAGCGGCCTGATCCGGAGGAGGTAAAAGCGCTGCACAGTCAAATGGCTAATCTACATGGCGACATGATGGCCGATAAAGTGAGTATGCATAATCAGATGCAGGACCTGTTGACCGACGAGCAACGCGAACAGATGAAAGGGAGCATGTCAGGCCACCATGGCCAGCAGTAAACCTTGGCGAGTATCTTTTTGAATTGCTTTAAGTATGTCGCACCCAGTAAGCGGTGCGACGTTTGTGTGGCTTACATTGCTTGAGTGAGTAATTTAGTCAACATAATCAGCCCATTCCTGCATCATCGCTCTCCGCTTCTCGAATAGATCTCCGCGCCGGTAGGCTGCTTCCACCTTGTTTTCGATTGCGTGAGCCAGTGCCATCTCTGCTACGTCTCGGGGGTAGCTAGTGATTTCGCCGGTCCAGTCTCGAAAGCTAGAACGAAAGCCATGAGGGACAAAATTCCCTTGTTCCCCGCTTGGGCCATATCCCATTCCACGCATGAATTGCAGTAAGGCCATATTCGAAAGCGGGCGCGCGCGCTTCATGCCAGGAAATACATGCGAATTGCCATTCACACGGGGTAGCCGAGTGAGTATTGCTAAAGACTGCTGAGAAAGTGGCACGCGATGTTCACGGTTGGCTTTCATGCGCTCTGCTGGAATAGTCCAGGTGGCATTATCCGAGTCAATCTCACTCCACTCGGCGTTGAGCACTTCGGAAGTGCGGGTTGCTGTCAAAATCAAGAACTGGAGCGCTTTGGAAGACATGCTGCTGTACTCCTGAACCGATTTCATGAAATCAGCAACTTTGTCATAAGGCATGGCAGGGTGGTGATGAACCTTCTGAACTTTCGAGGGTTTGGCTAATAGCTTATCCAAATGCCCACGCCAACGCGCCGGGTTAACTGGGTCGCGGTAACCGTGAGCCGCTGCGTAATCCAAGATATTTTCAACACGCCCCTGCACTCGCTTGGCCGTTTCATTTTTATCTGTCCAGATGGGCTTCAGCACCCCGAGCACGTCCTGGGTTGAAATATCTTCTATGGGCTTTTCACCGATTTTGGGTCGTGCATATGCCTTGAGCGTACTGACCCATTGGCGAGCATGTTTAGCATTCCGCCAGCTTCGGCGATGTGCTTTGATGTAGCGAGCAGCACAGCTAGTAAATGTGATGGCCACCTTCTTCGTTTCTTTTTCTTTTTCCAGGCGCGCGTCCCGGGGATTAATACCTTGCTTAACTAATTTGCGGTTGGCCGCAGCCAGATCACGTGCTTCTGAGAGGCTGATGTCTGAACAACTCCCTAACCCCATGTCACGTAGCTTTCCATCCCAGCGGAAACGATAAATCCAGCTAGCCCCTCCACTTTTTCCTATCTTCAGATAAAGCCCATCACCGTCGTTGGTTAGCGCTGGTTTGGATTCCCGAATTAGCTTCTGAACCCCTTTGGTGGTTAGCTTGCCCATGGCTACGCCCTCTGTCGATAAGAATAGAAGCGTACCATACGTCAGACCATACTTCAGCCCATACTTAGGCGTTGTATATCACTGTACTGAACTAGACTTAATAGGAAGCTGAAATTAAAAAATATGTTTAATATCAATGGATAATTGTGCTTCTCAGGGCGTGTCTGGATTTCATGTATGCGGACTCCTCCTCCGCCAAGATTTCAAGAAGCCCGCCGAGTAATTTCGGCGGGCTTTTTTGATGCTGGCACCTTCGTTGCTGCTGTCTGTCGTTGTCAGCCATACAAACAAACCACTATATATTTATCGGTCACTCTTGTTAACGAGCCGCGCGATAAGCGTATCATGGCGT
>OFEU01000729.1_pt1 | contig 12801 bp, 18 predicted proteins | sample 1521221 | NCBI WGS metagenome assembly OFEU01 (sample SAMN03766357, study PRJEB24113) | microbial mat metagenome | isolation source: enrichment culture HLUCC-O from microbial mat sample contains cyanobacterium... | reverse complement strand
CTTCCAGGGTTTTCGTCCCGCACGACTGTGTCCAGGAACGCATCCGTATCGAAGGTATCATGGTCATTGAGATAGTTGAGAGCTCGCCCTCGATAAGTGTTCACGTCTTCACCAGCAGGCAACTGATCTTGCGGTATATTTTTTGCCCACTTCCGTACCGCCTGATAAGTCGACCTTGTCAGAACCGAATCTTGCTGACGCTCGATTACCCCGAGAAAGTCTTGGAAATAGCCACCTAATATCGGCTTCTTTACACGGTCGAAAGCCAGTACATCCCATGCAAATTGCTCAGTAAAATCGATCAAAGCACTCTTCTGAATTGCGCGCTTGTTTTCGTTCAGTGCATTCGGGATCTCGTCGACAATAGCTACTCGCCGCCCCCCTCTATCCTCATATCTATAAGTGAATGACTCCTGCTGATCCATCTTTACCAGAAACACCAACTGCTGCCAGTCGTGCGCCTTGGCTAAATATTTTACCGTCGAGACTATGAACACGCCTGCCGACATATTCCCTCCATGAAGGCGCGCGAATTCCTGAGTCATACGATAAGAAAGTTCTACGAACCCCTCTTGGTCATCAGCCAATTGCTGACTTTGCTCATGAAGATTTACAACATCGGGATTGAAAATGTACTGAGTCCCTTCAGCAATATCACGCAGTCGGTCAAGAAAAAATGATTTCTGTTTTTCCTGCAACTGTACTTCATCAAGCTTTATGACCTTCCCTGGTGCATCAGGATCGATGATATGAAAGATAAATTCTACGATCTCAAGGGTTTCACGTTGCCCCTGCGTAAGAACGCCTTCCAATGGTTGCCCTGCCATTACGTTTCCCCTTTTTTTGTGTTTCCTGCGCACACCACACCACATAACCTCGACTATGGCGAGGTTTAGCAAATATACTGGCTAACTCCGCGGCGTTCCCTAATAAACCGCCGATACAAACTATCCTCGAGCTTCTCTACCAGGCTCATCTTCTGCCACGCGAAACCGCCAATAACGATCAGGTTTCACCCAAACAACATCTGATTCTGTCAGCTTACGGAAAGCTGTCAGTACCTGCGTTCCAACAGCAAGGTTTCCATCCGCGTTTTCCCGTAGCAGATCCTCAGCGTCCTGCTTTAACAAGTAATCCACCACGTCGTCCTGATATAAGCAGCCTTCTCGCTCGATTAAAGCCAGCATCCACACCGCTGCATCATTTGGCTTCATGATGTAACTTTCTCAACTTTGTCGAGTGACTCTCTGGGAAACCGACCTTGCTCTAACTTCTTACCTGCAAACCATTGACAATTAAAGAATTTTTTATTTTCCGAAACAGAATTCACGGTCATTTCTGGACCGCCTGACTTAAGTTTAACGATATCCCCGATTACAAATTCATTACTCATTTTTCATTCCTTTTCGAAAATATAATAATTAGACCGCACTACGCCACCAGCCCAATCCGAACCTCATACCTCCCTAAAATATCCACGTCACGCATGTCCTACGGCTTGATCATGTCCGGCTGGTAATAGTCTTTATCGCTGATCAGGCACAGCGCGCCGCACGCGAAGCGCTGTACCTTTTTGAACCGTCGATTACCCACAGCATCCCGTTAACTTTATTAACAAACCCTAACCCATGCTCAGCGCTAACACCATTATCCCGAAGTCAATTTTACCCACGGATGACCAACGATCTGATTCGCACAAGCCGCACGTCTCCTCTCGCAGACAGTTGGTCTGGGCTGAGAGGCCTTTTTTGCGTACAATTGCGCACCAATAAACGCCCGCTTCTATTACGTCGCTCGGTGTTCAACTTTCACCTATTTCACGACGTAACTTCATACCGCATCCAAGTGATGCAAGTGATTGATATGACGAATCAAAGCCCTGCTAATGCTGCTCGCCGGTTTTCGGTTGCACCGATGATGGATTAGAACGAAACCCCGCCGTTACGCCTCTCGTACAGAACAAGTACCAAAATTGTGCCAACTAAATCAGGCTTTTTGCTCTGTTTGCCTTCCTTGGTAAATACACACATGACGCGTGTGCGTGCGCATCATGCGAAAAGGGTACGTCAGAATGTTTGGGGGTCTCGGAAAAAGGTAATAAAGGTAACCAAATTCGAAAATATGGCATAAGCTGCTGAAATAAATCAGGTTAAAACAGTCGTTCAAAAGGTAATAAAAAGGTGATCAATAGGTAACCACATTACCTTTTTATAAGGTGAAATGATCAATTATCAAAACCATTAATTATCAATGGTTTACGGAAAAATTACCTTTTGCATCACCTTTTATTACCTTTTAGAGGTAATCTAAACATCGTTTAAAATCATTTATTTACGTAAGAAAAACAGCCAAATTACCTAGATTACCTTTTTCCGACGACCCCCATACTTCTCAGATCAACCCAGCCTGCCTGAGTCACTACCATCAGCTTTGTGAAGAAATTCGCAGGATTCCGCATGAGAACGAGCGCTAGCAATCAGGCCGTGAACCCTAGTTGCGGCGCAGCTTTGCAACATGTGCATGGGTGCATAAAAACAGACAGCTTTAGCGCGCAGGCGGGGCGGGGAGTCGACGGCGCGCCGAGGGCGGGCAAGCCTGGTTTTTATGATCTAAGGTGATTGAGTGTAAGACTTAATAATAGGAGGCTACGTGGATAACTATCACATTACGAAAGACGGCGATGATTGGAAATTCCAGAAGGAAGGCAGCGACCGTGCCATCAAAAGGTCAGGTACAAAAGATGATGCCATCCAGCACATGAGGGGGTACATGGATGGCAAAGAAGGCTCTGTCAAAATTCATAAGGAAGACGGAAAATTTCAAGAGGAGCGTACTTACCCTCGTAGCTCTGATCCACATAGTTCTAAAGGTTAAAAAAATAGAGCCGCCTTGTTAAGGCGGCTCCATCATCCATAGTACTCAGTGCTTACGACTTCTTCCTAACCCGTACCCTCCACCTAGACTTACTCGGCCACGGTCCATCACATCGTTGCTCCACTCACGATCTGGGCGATCAAGGGAGTCCAGGTATCGCTTTCTCTGAACCGAAGTCATATTTTTCAGTAGCGGCCTAGGGGTCGTTGGCTTTGAATTTTCTTTTTCAAAATGCTTTTTCTTGCGATGCTTGAGAAGGTTTTTACGCTTGAGCTGCACCTTGCAATCTGGGCAAGCAACAAACTCATCTCGCTCCGTTTCATTGGTATGCATAGATCATCTCTCATAAACGTAGACACGCCTAATTGAGATTAGCACACTTCTAATAAAGCTTATTCGCCCAACGAATACTCCCGAAACCGAATCACCTCCTCTCCCAGCATGTCGTTGATCTCGCTGAAAACCGCCTGCACAGGCTCCAGTTCATTGGTGACGAACACCTTGGCAGCTTTTTCCACGTCGCCAAATCCGCCGGTGTTGTTGGGGATGATGCCCATCAGCTGCGGGGGGATACGGTGGCCGGCGAGCTGGTCGTCGCGAGTGATGTTCTTGATCGCGGCGAAGTCGTCCTTGGCGGCGACCTCGCTGATCGGGATGATCTGGATGCCATCTTTCTTGCCGTTAGGGCTGTACAGGAACAGGTTGCGGAAGTTGCCCACGCCCTTCGATTCCTTTAGTGCCGAGCGCATGGCGTCGATGTCTTCCTGGTTGTGGGCCGCGTCGGACACGTACATCACGAACCCAGCGTGGGAGCCGTTGAGGTAATACTTGCGCCGGAACAGCGTGGCGTTTTCGTTCAGGTAGATCGACTGCAGCGCGCCCAGGTAATCCGGCACGCCGTACACCTCCTGGTTAATGTCCGGTTCCAGCAGGTGGATGATGCTGCCCTCGTTGAACTCGCTGCGCTCCTCCCAGTTGGGTACCCAGAAATAGCGGCTGAGATCCGCGCCCCGGCGAACGTACTTTGCCCGCGCAGGCTTCAAGGCCAGCAGCCTGCCCAAGCGCCCGAAGATACGCTCCAGGTAGCAATTGCCAAACACAAAGTAATCGGTGGCCAGGGCGCTGAACGCCTGGCGGCTAAGCAACGGATGAGGAATAAACGACCGCACCAGGATATTGCGCTTCACCTGAATGGCCGAACCATGGTGCGCCGTGGCCCGGTAGGTCTGAGCCAGCGCAGGAAAGTCCACCGGCGGCTCGTACCACTCGTTGCCCAGCATCCAGCAGCCGGTATAGAAAAAGTCATAGCCATCGATCACCGGCGTTGGCTCACCAAAGCTGAACGCCTCCGCCTTGGCGGGCGCTGCTGACTCCCCCGCTTCATTCACGTCGTAAGCGGGCACACGAATCCGGGGCTTTTCCGCCAGCGAATCGCTCATTCAAACATCTCCATTAGGGAACGGCCCGTGCCGTAGTCGACCGGGCCATCGAGTGGCTCATTGTGAAGGGCATGCATCGTCGCCCACGCGAGATCCGCGTGGCCGGTTTGGTTATTGCGCCCGGCGGTGTAGGTCATCTGGCGGCCAGAGGCGGTAAGCTCCCGGCGGATTGCCATGAACGACTGGGCGAGATCCACCCAGCCCGCATCAAATTCCAGCCGCCCCTTGTTGATGATCTGCTGAGCCTGCATCACCAGGCGGGCTTTCATCTCGGGGGTGTAGCGGTACCGGGTCACGGTGGGGAAGAACTTAGCCACCAGCTGGGCCACTGCCTCGCCCAGGCCGGAGGTATCGATACCGATAAAGGTCACGTTATAGCGGCGGGTCACGCTGCGGATAAACTCCGCCTGGGCCTCATAGTCGCGGCCCTTCAGACGATGGCGTTCCAGGATGCGGTGCTTGCCCTCCATGGACTTGGGCGGAGCGACGACCACCAGGCCTGCCCCATCGCCGTCTTCGCCATCCCCCGCCGGGTCGTAGCCGATCCACACCGGGTGCTCGCCATAAGGCCGCGGCGCGAACGGTTTCAAATCCCGCCAGGCATCCCAGCTATCCACCATGCAGCGTTGCATCATCGCCAGCGGGAAGGCGCTTTGCGTATCGTCCACGAACTCGCACATCAGCAGGTTGGCAAACTCATCATCCGAGTACTCAAGGCGCAGTTGGTCGATGTCGAACAGGTCACATCCACCGGCGATGGCATCTTCGATGGTCACGATCTGCCGCCACTGGCCATCCGGCCCCCGCGCACCGTTCTTCAGCGCCGTGTGGCTTACATCGATCTTCACTCGGTCGGCTTTTTTCTGGCGTTTATTGAAACGATCGCCGGTCCAGAACGGATACGCCTCATGGGCCACGGATGACGGCGTGCTGAAGTAGGTCTGTTTCCACTTCTTGTGCATCGCCATGCCGGACGTCACCTTGCGAAACGTCTCGAAATTGTGAATCCAGAAGTATTCGTCCAGATAGGTATCGCCGTGGTAACCCTGCGCCGTTTTAGCGTTGGTGCCCAGGAAGTGCAGCTCGGCGCCATTGGCCAGAATGATCGGGTCGCCCTTCAGCTCAACGCCGGTGGTTTCCTTCACAAACTGCACGATGTAGTGCCGGAAGATGTGCGCCTGGGCCTTGCTCGCGCTCATGAAGATCTTGTTCTTGCCCGTCTCCATGGCATCGGCAATCGCCTCCCTGGCGAAGTACCAGGTCGCGCCAATTTGGCGGCTTTTTAGCAGGTTGCGAATGCGCTCATGCTGCCCCGCCCGGTACCAGCCGCGCTGGTAATCAAACAGCGAGGCCTCGAATGCCTCGACAATCTGAATCACCCCCTCATCACCCACATCGTTGCGGGCAGGCTTGCGCTTCGAGCCTTCGTTGCGGCGTTCGATGTTGGGGTTAAGGTCGGCTTCCTTCCCGCTGCCCTGGTACTTATGCACCCGGGCTAACCGCTCGATCTGGCGGCCCAGCAGGTCGATTTCCTTGAAGTCCTTGCCCTCTTTTTGCTCCTTCCAAATCAGCTGCACCAGTCGTGCTTCCAGTGCCCCTTCCACCCGCTGGGTCGGCGTCGCGTCGTCCCAGGCATCGCGCTTTTTCCAGCTGTCGATGGTCGCGCGGGGGATGTCCAGAAACTCGGCAATGCGCGCAATCCGCCACCCCATCCAATAAAGGTGGCGGGCGGATAGGCGGTGGTGGTCGTCGTCGATGTGGGCGTCAGGTGTCATGCCCGCCAGCGTACCCGCGCAGGCGAGGCGTAGATTGCCCGCCTCGGTGTAAGTAGCGCTACTTACACCCGCCGCCCGTTGAGCCAAACCGCGTACACGCGGAACCTGACCCCAGCCGAAACGCCCCTAACTCAACCGAGGCCCGCCCATGCCCTGGCATCGCATTGCACAAGAAGGCGCCACCACCGATGGCCGCACCATCAGCGCCGAGTGGCTCACCCAAATGGCCACCAACTTCGACCCTGCCAAATACGGCTGCCGGATCAATCTGGAACACATGAAAGGCATGCTGCCAGAAGGCCCCTTCAAGGCCTACGGCGATGTCACCGCGCTGAAAACCGAGGAAGACAACGACGGCAAGCTTGGCCTTTATGCCGAGATCGACCCTACCGATGACCTCAAGGCCATGGTCGAAAAACGCCAGAAAATCTACACCTCGATGGAGGTGGACCTTGATTTTGCAGACAGTGGCGAAGCCTACCTGGTCGGCCTTGCCGTCACCGACTCCCCCGCATCGCTGGGTACCTCGATGCTCAAGTTCAGCGCGCAGGAAGGCCAAAACTCCCCACTGGCCGCCCGCAAACAGCGCCCGGAGAACGTCTTTTCCGAAGCGCTGGAAACCGAGCTTTCCTTTAGCGAAGCGCCCAAAGACACCAGCCCCACGCTTGCCGAGCGCGTCAAAGCACTGTTCAAAAAGCACGACGCCAAAACCGATGCCAGCTTCAGTGCCTTTCGCAGCGAGCTGGAAGACACCCTCTGCCTGTTCGTGGATAAGCACTCAGCCCTGGCTGCTGAGCTGGAAAAACGACCCACAAAGGCCGCTTTCAACGAGCTCAAAAGCGCCCACGACGCGCTGAAGCAAGACTTCGACGCGCTGTACACCCAGCTCGACAACACCCCCAACCGCTCGCCGCGCAAGCCCGCTACCGGCAACGACGGCACCATCGAAACCGACTGCTAAGAGACGCCCAAGCCCATGCGCAACGATACCCGCAAGTCTTTCACTCAGTTCGCCTCTCAAGTGGCGAAGCTCAACGGCGTCCCGGACGCCACCCAAAAATTCGCCGTCGACCCCAGCATTCAGCAGCGGTTGGAAAAGCGCATTCAGGAGTCCAGCGACTTCCTCTCGCGCATCAACATGATTGGCGTGGATGAGCTGAAAGGCGAAAAGCTCGCCCTCGGCGTTTCCGGCCCCATTGCCGCGCGCACCAACGTCAACAACCAGGACCGTAAAACCCGCGACGTCTCCACGCTGGACGCCCAGGGCTACGAGTGCCGAATGACCGAGTTCGACACCCACCTGGGCTACAACAAGCTGGACGCCTGGGCCAAGTTCCCCAACTTTCAGGCCATGCTGCGCGATGCCATTGTTCGCCAGCAGGCGCTGGACCGCATGATGATTGGCTTTAACGGCACCTCCGCTGCCAGCCAAACCGACCCCGCCGCCAACCCCATGCTGGAGGATGTCAACATCGGCTGGTTGGAGCACTACCGCAGCCAAGCCCCGGCGCGGGGGATGAAAGAAGGCGACACCGCAGGCACCCTCAAGGTCGGCAAATCCGGCGATTACGAAAACCTCGACGCCGTGGTGTACGACGCCGTGAACGAACTGATTGACCCCTGGTACCGCAACGACACCGGGCTGATCGCCATCGTCGGCCGCAAGCTCATGGCAGACAAGTACTTCCCGCTGATCAACCAAAACCAGCCGCCAACCGAGCAGCAGGCCATGGACGTGATCATCAGCCAGAAGCGCATTGGCGGCCAGCAGGGGCTTCAAGTGCCCTACTTCCCCGACAACGCCATCATGATCACCACGCTGGATAACCTCTCGATCTACTTTCAGAACGGTGCCCGCCGCCGCTATGTCACCGAGAACCCCAAGCGCAACCGCATCGAAAACTACGAGTCCAGCAACGACGCCTACGTGGTGGAAGACTTCGGCGCGGGTTGTTTGATCGAAAACATCGCACTCGGCGACTTCAGCGCGTAAGGGGACCCCATGACCAGCCCAGCCCGCCGCCACTACCAACGCATCAGCGCCGCCCTCGCGGCCGCTGATGCGGGCGACCAACCCATGCAGGGCGACGCCTATGAGCTTATGCAGGCCGCCCTGTTTGAAGACTACCGCCGCCTGAAATCCACCCAATCCATGGAGAAAAAGGCCGAGATCAAGCGCGAGATCCTGCCCAAGTACGCCGAGTACGTTTCCGGCGTGTTGGAAGCAGGCCAGGGCGCGCAAGACGACGTGCTGATGCGCGTCATGCTCTGGCGGATTGATGCCGGTGACCTTGCCGGTGCCATTGCCATCGCCAAGTACGCCATCAAGCACGGCCTCACCCCGCCGGACCAGTTCGAGCGCGGTACCGCCGCCATCATCGCCGAGGAAGTCGCCGACCAGGTGCTCAAGCAGTTGGATGAAGAAGGTGACTCAGCGCCCCTGCTTGAGCAGCTCAAGGAAGTTGAAACGCTAACCGCCGATGCGGATATGCACGACCAGATCCGCGCCAAGCTGCACAAGGCGCTTGGCTACGCCTGCCGGGCCACGGGCCAGCTGGAAGATGCCCAGGTCAATCTGGAACGCGCCCTGTCACTCAACGACCGCATTGGCGTGAAGAAAGACCTGGAACGCCTGGAGCGGGAGCTAAAGCAGCGTACGTAAAGAACAGGCCGCGCCGCCCAAGGGCTAGCGGCCAACCGAGTCGACCGCCGACGTCAGGGGGCGCGACGTGAGAGCAAAGCGGCAACGCTCATGCTCAAACGCCGCCCACCCCCTTTTTCAACGGCAGCACCCAAAAAGGGAAACGGATGAGCAGCTTTATCTCGGCAGGCACCACAGATACCAGCACGGTGGAAGACGCCATCGAAAACAACGGCTTCTGGCCTGACATTCAGCCCAGCGACTTCCGCGAACGCCACCGGCTGGATGGCACCATTACCAGCGCCCGTATTGAAAGCGCTCTGCTCACCGCCATGGCCATGGTCAACCGGCTGCTACGCCACTGGCAGGCAGAACAAGTCGAAGCAGGCTACCCCACGCTAGACGACATTCCCGTGCCGGTATGGCAAACGCCGGGGGCCTACCTTGGCCTGTACCAGCGCGCCGTGTTCTCCACCGCCCACGCCAGCCTGCTGGAACGCTACGCCGACTATGACGCCACCAACAGCGCCCGCGAGCGGGCCGAGCAACTTTTAGAGCCCGCCGACGCCTACCGCCGCGATGCCGCCTGGGCGATCAGCGAGATCGAAGGCCGCCCGCACAGCACCGTCGAGCTGATATGAACCGCGATGAGCCCAACACCATCAGAGCGCGGCAAAACGAAACCCTGGACGCCCTGTGCTATCGCGCCTATGGCGTCACCCAACACATCACCGAGCAGGTGCTGGCCGCCAACCCCGGGCTTGCCGAGCTAGGGCCACAGCTGCCCCAGGGCACCGCCGTTACGCTGCCCACCATACCCGCATCGCCCAGCCGCGCCCCACGCGTGCAGCTATGGGACTAACGCCGCATCCATCCGCCGCCTACCACTCGCCAGCCTAGAGGCCCGTATGAGCCAACCGTTTGAAATCACCACCGAAACCGCCAAAGCCGCCCCACCGGCCGTGGTGTCGCTCATGCACGTAGGCGGCATGACACCGGCCGACTGGGTCACCGTACTCACCCTGTTGTACCTGGCACTGCAAATCGGCCTGCTGATCCCCCGCTATGTGGCCCGCCTGCGCAGCTACTGGGAGAACCGCCGTGGGTCTTAAAACACGCCTGGGCATTGGGGCCGCCGCCGGTGCCATCAGCATCGCCACCGCCGTGGTCTCCTATTACGAAGGCTATGAACCCACCGCCTACCAGGACCCGGTGGGCATCCCCACCGTGTGCTATGGCCACACCGCCACGGCGCGAATGGGCCAAACGCTCTCTCGCCGCGAGTGTGAGCAGTTATTGCGTGGCGACCTGGGCCACGCCTTTGACGCCGTCGACCAACACGCCACGAGTGAGCTGCCGCCTCCCACCCGCGCCGCGCTGGCCTCGTTTGTGTACAACGTTGGCGAAGGCGCGTTTGCCCGCTCCACCCTGCTGCGCAAGCTCAACGCCGGCGACCTACCCGGTGCCTGCCGCGAGCTTTCGCGCTGGGTCTACGCCAAAGGCCAACCGCTCAACGGGCTGGTAAAACGCCGCACCACCGAGCGCGAGCTGTGCTTGGCCGGGCTGAAACAACACCATGCACAGGGGCCAACGCCATGAACCGACTGATTGCCGCCGTGGTGATATTAGCGCTGGTCGTCACCGTTACCTGGGCGCTCTGGCAGCGCCTGAACGCCGCCGAGCAGCAGCTGGCAGAATCCCAGCAGCGCGAAGCCCAACACCAAGTGGTGATCGATGCGCTCTGGGCCAACACCCAGCGGCTCAACCGCCAGCGCCGCGACCTGGCCCAGCAACAAGCCGCGCTCAAACGCACCGCCTCACGCCGTTTAACCACCATCGAGGAACTGCAACGTGACAACACCACGCTACGCGCTTGGGCCAACACTCGCCTGCCTGATGCTGTTAGCCGGTTGCGCCGCCGCCCCGCCGTCACCGGTGCCAAGGCTTACCATCAATCAGTGCGCGCCCCCCAGCCCCTGCAGCCTACCGGCCAGCCAGCCGACGACTAACGGCGAACTGCACCTGCAGCTGGAACGCACCGAAGCCGCCTGGGCGCAATGCGCCGCCGAGGTCGACGCCATCATCAATTGCCAAGCTAACGCAGATGAACAGGGCCGCCGATGAAAAAGCTCCACCTGTTACGCGCCCACCTGATTAACGCCGTGCCGGGCCTCGCGCGAGACCCAGACAAACTGCTCACCTTTGTGGAAGAAGGCAGCATCGAATTTCGTCGTGGCCCCAACCTCACCCACGAATACCAGTTCACCGCCCAGCTGGTGCTCACCGACTTCGCCGACGACCTCGACACCCTCATGGTGCCGCTGCTGCACTGGCTAGCCGAGTACCAGCCAGACGCTGACCCCAATGAGGCCGTGCGCTTTGAAGCCGAGATCCTCAGCCACAACGCGGTGGATGTCGCCCTGCGCGTTCAACTCACCGAGCGGGTGCTGGCCAAGGTGAACTGCGACACCGGGCATATCCAGGTCGACCACGCCCTGCCGCGCTTTGAGACCACCGGTTGCCCGCCACCACGCTGGCAAATGTACACCCGCGATACCCAGACAAACGATGACTACACCCTAGTGGCCGAATGGGGAGAGGCCGAAAGCGATGGCGAATGACCTGCAAACCCTGGAAGACTGGGTCGGCCCGCTGCTCACCCAGTTGGATGTGAAACAGCGCCGGGCGCTGGCCCACAACGTCGCGCGGGATCTTCGCCGCCGCCAGCGGGAACGCATCCGCGCCCAAACCAACCCGGATGGCACGCCCTTCACCCCACGCAAGGCGCAATCTTCCCGCTCAAAGCAGGGCAGCATTCGCCGCCGCGCCATGTTCAGCAAGCTCGCCACCGCCAAATGGCTCAAAGCCACCGCCCGCGGCGACACCGCCGTGGTCGGCTTCTTCGGCAGCGTGGCCCGTCTGGCCAAAACCCACCAGTACGGCCTGCGCGACCGCGTCAGCCGAGACGGCCCAGAAATCGAGTACGCCCAGCGCGAGCTGCTCGGCTTCACCGCGCTGGATCAAGAGCACATCATGGATTCGGTGCTTACCCATCTCGACGTCGTGTAAGCCGCTCGGTGTCAATAACCCCACTTACACCCGCCGCCGCTTCGCCTTCACTTCCTGCCGCCGCAGGATAGCGGCATGAACATTCCCGAACTGCTCCGCCTGCTCCACAACCTGATCCGCCTGGGCACCATCGCCGAGGTGGACCACGACGCTGCCCGCGTGCGCGTCAACACCGGCGAGCTGCTTACAGGCTGGCTGCCCTGGCTGGAAGGCCGCGCAGGCACCACGCTGGACTGGGACCCGCCCACGAAGGGCGAGCAGGTGATTATCTTCTCCCCCGGCGGTGACCCCGCCGCCGGGGTGGTACTGGCCGGACTGTGCTCAAACGCGCATACCGCCCCGTCAAGCAACCCGGATGTGATTGGCCGCTGGCTGCCGGACGGCACCCGTATCGAGTACGACCACGCCAAGAATCGGCTTTTCATCGACTGCGTGGGGCCGATTGAGGTGAAGGCCACCGGCACCGTGACCGTGGATGCGCCCTTCATCAAACACAACCAGGGCACCGGCGTGGTCACCCAACAGCACATCTGCCATTTCACGGGTAACGCCCATGGCGACGGTAGTTCCACCGTCAAGGCGGGTAAGTAATGGCGCTGAGTAAAAGCCAGCTGAAAGGTCGGATTGTGAGTGAGATGCAAGCCCAGGGGGCCACGGCAAGCGGCGAGCACAGCTGGGTGAACCGCATGGCCGAGGCCATCGCCAATGCCGTGGTGGATGAAGTCCAGGCCAACGCCGATGTGCCCGTTACCGGCGGCAGCTCCGCCGGCACGTACAAGGTGAAATGAGATGCCCGGCATGAACGCACACACCGGCCGCACGCTGGATACCAACGCCCACCTGAGCCAAAGCGTGGCGGATATTCTCACCACCCCGATTGGCTCCCGGGTGATGCGGCGTGACTACGGCTCGCTACTGCCGGAGCTGATCGACCAGCCGCTGGACGGCCCCACGGCCCTACGCGCCTACTCCGCCACCGGGGTCGCCCTGATGACCTGGGAGC
>OFEU01000708.1_pt1 | contig 13290 bp, 15 predicted proteins | sample 1521221 | NCBI WGS metagenome assembly OFEU01 (sample SAMN03766357, study PRJEB24113) | microbial mat metagenome | isolation source: enrichment culture HLUCC-O from microbial mat sample contains cyanobacterium... | reverse complement strand
TGACCTTTCCCCCAAGAATAGAACCATGACATCGATGAGATTTCCATTAAAATGGGTCAAGTGGAGATCTCAAAATGAAAAAACGTTACAGCGAAGAACAAATCATTAAGGCCATCAAAGAGCATGAGGCCGGTGCCAAGGTTGAGGACATTTGTCGGCGCCTTGGCGTATCGAATGGCACTTTCTACAACTGGCGCAGTAAATATGCGGGTATGGAAGTTAATGAAGCGAAGCGTTTGCGCGAGCTTGAAGCCGAAAACACCAAGCTGAAGAAACTCCTTGCAGAGAAGATGCTTGAGACGGAAGCCTTAAAGGACGTCGTCTCAAAAAAGTGGTAAAGCCCGCCAGCAAGAAGCATGTGGTCACGCATTTAGTGACCACGTTTAAGCTTAGTGAGCGCCTTGCGTGCAAGTTGGTCGGGCTGAGTCGAACCGCTTATCGATATCAGCCTAAAAAGCGCCAGGATGAGCCTGTCACGGCTCGTTTGAAGGAGCTGGCCGTCGAGTACCCGCGGTACGGGTACTTGATGCTACACGGCCTTCTGAAGCGCGAAGGATTAGTTAAAAACAAGAAGCGGACTTATCGTTTGTACACGGAGCAAGGGCTCCAAGTTCGCACGAAGAAACGGAAAAAGCTGACACGCCCACGCGTCGTCATGGATGCTCCAACAGCGGTGAATCAACGTTGGTCCATGGATTTCGTTTCCGACCAACTAGCCAATGGACGCCGCTTTCGAGTGTTAAACATTGTTGATGACTTTAGCCGCGAAGTCGTTGGCCAACTGGTTTCAGTGTCAATCTCAGGCCAGCAAGTCGCACGGTTTTTATCTCAGATAATAGAGACTCGCGACAGACCAGACTCGATTGTTTGCGACAACGGCACCGAGTTTACCAGCAAGGCGATGTTTTTCTGGAGTAAGACCAAAGGCGTTCGCCTGAGCTTTATTCAGCCAGGAAAGCCGACACAGAATGCGTTTGTGGAAAGCCTAAACGGCAAATTCAGGAACGAGTGTTTGAATCAGCACTGGTTCCGCACTTTGGACGAAGCACGTTACGACATTAAGCAGTGGCAGCGCCATTACAATGAGGAAAGACCTCACAGTTCACTGAATTATTTACCGCCAGCTGAATATGCAAAACAGGTGGCATAAAAACTGAAATCTCATTGAAAATGTGGTGTTATTTCAGGGGAAAGGTCAAGCAGAGGGCTTTCACCAATGGTATTCCATAATTCGCGCTCAGCCGCAGTGTATCTGGGCCAACGTTTATCCATCTGATTGGGTATAGTGACGTCTTCAGAGCCTGTAATCAAAATAAATGGCCGACTAAGTACTGGAAATATATGATCAACAAAGAAAGGTAATGCTGCCTTGGAGTTTCGCAGCGACAGGAAGATTGTTTGAGGCTGAGTTTCCACATTTTTAACAAGGTGGGTCGTTGGCATTTTATGATCGCTCAAAATAACCCAATCACAGAGTTCTGCAACTCCCGTTATCTGATAAGCTGAAGCTCCTTTGTTTTTTGGAAACAAGCGAGAGCTCATCAACTCCATGAATATAGCCTCAAAGATTACTTACTCCATTGGGAATAACAGGTTGCACTCAGAAAAATGTTCGAGATAAAGAGCTATATCATCGGCATATACTTCTTTCACAATGTCGCGAGTGACCTTCTTATACATAGTTTCATAACTCGGTACTTTGCCATTAGAAATAAGCTCTCTTAATTGACGAGCTGATTCGTTTCCAAAGTAACCCGATGAAACCTTCTCAAGGTGCGAAGTCCCATGTTTAGAGATATTGCGAGTATCCATAATCTCAAGACCTGTTTTACTTCGAATCATATCGATGGCTTCCGCCATGTTCTCTAAACAGAAATAATCACCGTATTCTTTGAGTACTAGGAAATCAGACTGATTCCGCCAATGATTGTTGCGTTTACGAATTGCCTCATCTTTAAGCAACTCTATCAAATGCTCGAAGCTCATTTGTTCAAGTGGCAAATGGCTTCCCGTGTGATTTTCAGTCGCTATAAGCTGTGTTGCAGGTGCAATACCCTTAACTACTTTGTCGAGATAAAAGCTAACGATTCGACGGAACGGACAACGTAAAATAACAAAAGAATAATCTGCTGTTACGGTTTCTCTCAACGATGCCGTAAAGGTTCGATTATTCTGATGAATCCATTGAAACTCACTTACTCCCTCAATACAGCCGTTACCTCGCGCTAAAGCGAAGCGTATGGATGTACAACCATTTTTGGGAATAAAGGTGTAAATCGAATTAGACGGGTAGTGGCAAAGCGTATGTTGTGCAGCAAAAGCGTGATCTGCGTTGTCACTAAGCTTGCACACCTGACGTGACGCCAAACGAAGTCGATTCACCCCCGAAACCCATCCTGATTCGCCAAGAACCACTCATACGCATTACGCAAGCCATCTTCAAGTTCAATCGAATACTGCCACCCAAGGGCCTTCAGTCGGTCCACGTTCATGAGCTTACGCGGCGCACCGTCAGGTTTAGACGTGTCCCAAATTATTTCCCCTTCAAAGCCGACCACTTTGGCAACGGTTTCGGTCAGTTCTTTAATGGTGCAATCGACACCAGTGCCGACGTTAATATGACTCAGCATCGGCTGGGTGTTGGCTTCGTAGGTGGGTTTGTCGAGCTCCATCACAAAAATACTGGCGGCGGCCATGTCGTCTACATGCAAGAACTCGCGCATAGGTGAGCCGGAGCCCCATGCGACAACTTGTGACGCTCCTTCAAGCTTTGCTTCATGAAAACGGCGTAACAACGCTGGAATGACATGGCTGTTTTCAGGGTGGAAATTGTCGTTTGGCCCGTACAAATTCGTTGGCATGACTGAGCGGTAGTCACGACCATACTGTCGATTGTAACTTTCACACAGCTTAATGCCGGCAATTTTAGCAATGGCATAGGGCTCGTTGGTCGGCTCTAGCGTGCCCGTTAGTAAAGCGGTTTCTGCCATGGGTTGTTCAGCGAGCTTAGGGTAAATACAAGATGAGCCTAAGAACAATAGCTGCTGCACATTGGTTACATGGGCTGCATGAATAATGTTCGCCTGAATCATCAAGTTTTCGTAAATGAACTCCGCTGGATAGGTATTATTCGCAATAATGCCACCCACTTTAGCGGCCGCTAAATACACCTGATCAAACTGTTCCGCCGCAAAGAAATCATGCACCGCTTGTTGGTTCGTTAAGTCAAGCTCAGCGCGTGTGTGGGTGACAATGTCAAAACCGCCGCGTGCTTCTAACTGTCTAACAATCGCAGAGCCGACCATTCCACGATGGCCTGCGACAAATACTTTTTTAGTCTGCATTCGATTACCTGTTAACCTTCAACCGAAACAGGCACGTCGTAACCGTGCTCTTTCAGCAAAGCATGGCGTTTGGCCACTTTCAGGTCTTCAGACACCATTTCTGCGCACATTTCTTGTGTGGTAATTTCTGGGGTCCAACCAAGCTTTTCTTTGGCTTTGGTTGGATCACCCAACAAGGTTTCAACTTCAGCGGGGCGGAAGTAACGTGGGTCTACTTTGACTATCACATCACCCACGTTAAGGGCAGGTGCGTCATCGCCTTCAATTGCTTCAACAATAGCCACTTCGTCAACGCCTTCGCCTTCAAAGCGAAGGGTTACGCCAACCTCTTTTGCTGACCAAGTAATAAATTCACGCACCGAGTATTGAACACCCGTAGCAATCACAAAGTCTTCTGGCTCGTCTTGTTGCAGCATCATCCACTGCATACGCACGTAATCTTTGGCATGACCCCAGTCGCGCAGGGCATCCATGTTGCCCATATAGAGGCATTGGTCCAAACCTTGGGCAATATTGGCTAAGCCACGGGTAATCTTGCGAGTTACAAAGGTTTCACCCCGGCGTGGTGACTCGTGATTAAACAATACACCGTTACAGGCGTACATACCGTACGATTCACGGTAGTTAATGGTAATCCAGTAGGCATAAAGCTTTGCAACAGCGTATGGTGAGCGCGGGTACATAGGTGTGGTTTCTTTTTGCGGAATTTCTTGAACCAAGCCATAAAGCTCAGAAGTAGATGCTTGATAGAATTTAGTCTTCTTCTCAAGGCCTAAAATACGAATAGCCTCTAAAATACGCAAGGTACCCATGCCATCGACATCAGCGGTGTACTCAGGCGCTTCAAAGCTAACTGCAACGTGAGACTGGGCACCGAGGTTGTAAATTTCGTCGGGTTGCACTTCTTGAATAATACGCGTCAGGTTCGAGCTGTCGGTTAAGTCACCGTAATGCAAAACAAAGTTTTGATTGTCTACATGTGGGTCTTGGTAGATATGGTCAACGCGCTGCGTATTGAACAACGAGGCACGACGCTTAATACCGTGAACCTGATATCCTTTTTCTAACAAAAACTCGGCTAAATAAGAGCCGTCCTGGCCGGTTACACCGGTAATAAGTGCTTTTTTCATTTGTAATTCCACAATCTAAAAAGTTCAAATTAAGTTAAAAGTCATCGTTCAGTGGGAGCGTCATTTAAAATAAACTCTGCATCATTATATGAGTGAATCATTGTTCAGCATTTTACGCTCTTATTCTAATAGCTGCATGGACTCCTACAGCGTTTGAGGTAGACAATCCGATACTCAAAGAATGCTATTAAGCTTTCTTCTATTGTTACGCAAATTTGTCAAATTCTATTTGCAAGCTAAACGCTAAAACCGTCATCAACAATTAAATTTTGGCCCTTAATGTAAGTCGAATGATGAGACAGCAAAAACACTATAGCCCCTGTTACATCAGAAGCATCTAACATACCTTTTGACACACAGTGGCGTGCATAGCCCTCTAAAAATCTTTCTTCTTGATTTTGTTCAATACCACCTGGGCTGACACAATTGCTGCGGAAATGAGTGCCTTTCATGTATTTTGTGAAATAACAATTCAAATGCAGCAAGCCTGCTTTAATAGCTGCATACTCAACCGGCATAGTCATGTTTGTATCACTGTAAACATCAAACTTGGGAGCTATGACACCATAAATAGACGCCAGATTCACGAGTGAGAATGCACTGTTTCTATCTTTCGCATAGCGGGCACAGTGCTGCATGAACGAAAAGTACCCTCCTAGGTGCATCGACACATTTTGATTAAAATCTTGCAACGTCACGTCAAAAGCTCGGCATCCATAATTTTCATTACGTGGATAGCAAGCATTCACGGCTCCATCAATCTGGGGGAAGATTCCCGACGCTTGTTCGAACACCAATTGAATTGACTTCTCCGATGTTATGTCCATCAACAACCGATGTCCTTCGGGAATATCCGATAGCTCTGGCAGTGTTTGCATAAGCGCTAGGTCAGTATCCATTGCCACTACCGTACCGCCCTGTTCGGTTATAGCTTTCACTATTTCACGACCCAACGTACCAGCCGCACCTGCTACTAAAACAACCTTATCGTTCAACATGTTCTCGCTCATTCCTTTGAGCTCGCACTGTTAGCCTGTCGCCACAACAGCTTAGCGAACTCGTAGTCAAGTTCATCGTCAATATCTACCGCTCGCAGCTTGGGTATCACTAAAGACTTTACCCGCCCATCGAGTATCCTTTCTGCTCTGCGTACAAAGTCTTTGTGTACCACATAAGCCACCGTTGTCATATCGTAAACAGCAGGCGCTTCTTGCCTGTTCGAGTACCCACTCGACGGAGCAAATATCGTCGAAGCTCCATTTTCATTGCGCCGAACCATATTGAAATAAGGATTTCGATTGGCCGGTGTAACCGTAATAACGGCATCGGTTTCTTCATCCAATAAGTCAATACAACCCTCCACATCCTCTTTCGCGCGCATCGGACTGGTGGCTGGCAGGCTTAACATCACTTCAAAATCAACGGCCGAGCTCTCTAGTGACTCAATAGCATGGCGCCAAGCATCAAGCTCTTTCGAGTCATCTTGTGCAAGCTCTGCGGGCCGCTCGATAACTTTTGCTCCATACTCCAAAGCCACCTTTTTTATGGCGTTGTCATCAGTCGAAACATAAATGTCGTCAACCTGGTCAAGCTGCTTGGCCAATTTAATTGAATGTGCCAGCAATGGAATATTCCCTAAAGGGAGAATATTCTTGCCAGGCAAGCCTTTTGAACCGCCTCGAGCAAACACAAACGCGATTATCTTTTTATTCTTCATTGATCATTTACCCCAGTGACACGCGCTCTAATATCGCGTACTTTGGTCCACTCACACTCTTTACTAGAGATACGAACAGCTTCGATAAGCCTCATCACCTCGATACTTGAAGCCACTGTTGCTAGTTCCTTGTCGACACGCTGTGGCAAAGCAAAAAGAGCATGAAGTTGTTTTTTATAAGTTTCGTTAAGGTCAAAGGATGGCTCTTGGTAAAGCACATCGATGATTTCTTGATCATATTGCAGCTGAACTTTATGCCCATTCAAGTCCCACCACAAAGTACCCTCTGTGCCTTTTACGTGTAAAGTGCGCGAGGGCACTCTTTGCAACATGTTCAAGTGTAAATGGCACACAGCCCCACTTGCGGTCGTCATCATCACATCCACTGTATCTTCAACATCGATTTCAAGACGTTTTGAGTTCGCTACAGACGAGACTAGCGAATGAAAGCCACCAAACAACCAGTTCAAGTAATCTAGCTCGTGGCTAAGCTCAAGTAGCACACCACCCCCAAGGCTCCGCTGCGCCGTCACACCTGAGCGATAGTCAGTACCGGGACGCCAGTTCGGTAAGTAGTTGCCAACCTCAGCTGAAATCGAAAGTACACTACCCATACGCCCCTCTTTAATTAGCGATTTAACCACTCTGGCAGCCGGCAGCAAGCGTAAATTGTAGCCGACTAAAGCTAGCTGGCTAGCCACTACATTTGGCCATTGCTGAACTTCGTCGAATTTGACACAAAGGGGTTTCTCAATAAGTGTTGCAACCCCGTAATCGAGGAGTATTGCCGCCTGTTGCATGTGCCACGGAGCTGGCGACGCAATAATCGCCGCGTCTAGGCCAGCTTGCAACGCTTCCTCAATGGTTTTAACAACCGCATCGGCCTGCAACATTTCGCTTGAAATATCTCGTCTGCTAACGCTCATCACAGAAATAAACGTGTTGGGAAACTCAGTTTTTAAATTGCGAATGTGTCGCCGAGCGATACTGCCTGTTCCAATCACTAAAATACGTTTCATAATCTGACCGTATTAAACAAATCCAGGGAGTTTGCAAGCTCTGCACACACGCGTGCTATATCTTCCTCGGTTAAATAGACCGATGTAGGAAGGCTAAGTGTGGCATATGACACTTCTCGTGACATTGGGCATTCCGTCTTGCAATGCTGTTGATAAACTGGCATGTCTCCAAGCGGGTAAAATGCAGGCCGAGCATCAATCCCCCGCTGTCCCAAACGTTTTATTATTTGGTCCCTTTGCTCTTCGCTTGCCCCTTTTATCATCACAGTATAAAGCCAATAGCTCGGCTCAACGCCCTCTCGAATCTGCTGACTCACCAATCCCATGTGCTTATCTGGATTCAGGTAACGCCGGTACGTATCAAAGATCTGCTTGCGTTTGGCACGGAACTCATTTAGTTGTTCAAACTGTGCACAGCCAACCGCTGCCTGCAAGTTGGTTAAACGGTAATTGTAACCAACCTCTAAATGCCAATATTTCCTGCTCGGTGACATTCCGTGGTCACGCAATATACGAGCGCGCTCATAATCAGCCTCATTACGGAACGTTATAGCACCGCCCTCTCCACTGGTTATGACCTTATTACCGAAAAAAGAATAACAAGCTGCATCTGCTAATGTTCCCACATGCAAGCCAAACTCTTTTGCACCTAGCGCCTCTGCTGCATCCTCAATAATTCGGAGCTGATGCTTATCAGCCAACTTTCGGATTTCAGTTAATTGGCAAGGAACGCCATATATGTCGACCGGCATTATAGCTGCAGTACGATCGGTTAAAGCGTTTTCAATTGCCGTTAATGAGATATTCCAGTCTGCAGGGTCAATATCCACAATCACTGGTGTAGCACCCGCATGCAGAATCGCGTTAATGGATGCTGCAAAAGTCAAATTTGGTACTATGACTTCATCTCCATGGCCAACACCCAAAGTTACTAACGCTAGGTGCAGGGCGACTGTCCCATTACTGACAGCTAACGCATACGGAGCCCCAGTGTAGCTCCTAACATACTCCTCAAACTGACTCACGAAGCGCCCTTGCGACGAGATCCAGTTTGTTTTAATACACTCAGTCAGGTACTCCAACTCATTACCTCCGAGCAATGGCTCCAAGATAGGCATACGCTTAATTTTCGATAGACTTGAATAATCAACCACTACTCCACGTTCATCGAGCAAAGGAATGATATGATTCCTAGACGTCAAAGCCCTTTGGATTTCATCAATGCTCGCATGGTGGCTTAAAGCGACATAATTTGTATTCGCAACATCACCTGCTCTTGCCTCAAGACTAACGCTACGAATCAAGGCTCTGCGAATATCGCCGTCAGTAAGGGTGCCTCTCAGTTTTTGTTCGCTGTCAACGATAAAGAGTATTTGCTTTGCATTGCCATCGAGAGCTTTTAGCGCAGTGTGTAAATTTTTATCTTCATGTAGAATTAATTCATCAAGCAGTTTCATAAGTTAATTTCTTTGTAATTGTATGGAGGCCAAGTCATATTGTTTTTTTAGTAATTCTAAATCTTCTGAGTACACCTCTATCGAAACGTACTCTACATCCTCTTTAAGATATGGCCAAAACCAAGCGCTCTCGTCAAACTCTTGGTTAGAGTCCTCTAAACCATTATTGTCACTTAAATGATAACCGCCTATCAAATTATCAAAACGCTCAAGATAAGCATAGGGACAATAGCCTAGCGTGTTCGCAGAAACCTTCAAATGAGCAACATCAACTAACAGCTTGACCTTCGCCGGCAACTCAGAGAACAGTTCGGCAGTTGACTCCGGGCAACTTGCCATAAGAGGATTATCATTTATCAAATGAGTATTCGCATATGAGAGTACATTGTTTTCTACTAGCAACTGCACCCCTCGCTCTTCCGAGTAATCTGCAAGTTTTGTTACTCGATTTGAAAAGTTACGCAATCCAATAGCAGGCGCAACTTTATGGGTAAGCTTTAATTCATTGCCAAGCATACTTGGGTCTGGGTCAAATAAATAACCGGCATGAAACGAAAAGTATTTTGAGCCTACAAGTGCGGAAAGCTCAATAGCTCTCTGGGCATGGGCCATGCTCGCATTAGCGATGTCAGTGTTGTTCGATGCCAAGTTAAACACAAACGGTTTCTCTGGCACAGGAAAGTAATTGTGTAACGCCAGCTTGTAATCTGAACTAAGAGCAATAAGCTGTTCATTTACGTCTCTGGTGTAAGCACCCGCCGATAATTCAAACTGGCTTAAACCCGCTTGAGACATTACTCGGCAAGCCTCATAAAAATTCAGCTCTGAAAACCCACCAGTCGAAACATATATCATGAGCCCTTCTCCGCTTCGCCGAAACCCGTCTTATCCTGCTTTAACATAGTAGCCGGTACGCCAACGTAAGTTTGGTTAGGTATTATTGATTGTTGCACCATAACACCGCCTGCTCCTAAGGTAGTATGCTCAGGAATGTTTATATTAGGAACTACCACAGCGCCGGCGCCTATGAAGCAATGATCAGCCACTGTTACCTTTCCGCAAAGTGTGACCCCCGGCGCTACATGGCAGTGGCTGCCAACCCTTACATCATGCTCTAAAGTACTACGGCTATTCAGAATGTTGTTACTACCAATCTTTGCTCCCGCATTCAGCAAACAAAAATGCCCGATGACATTTCCACCGCCTGAAGTAACACTGTGGTGAACAACCGCAGTGGAGGACACCAGATCCGGTAGCTCATAACCAGCATTTAACAGTTTCTGAAACACTTGTGCGCGTTCTTGGTTGTCACCAATTGCTACGAAAACCACGCCATCGAAGTCTTGGCTACCATTTGATAACAGTTCTTGCAATGTTCCCTTAACGGGGTAACCGAGTTTACTTTCATTAAGATCTGCAGTGTTAGCCGTATCAATGAGACCCTCTACACAGTACAAACCAGTCGATTCGACCATCGCAATAATCGCATTGCAGTGACCGCCTAAACCAACGACAACTGCCTTACGCTTATGCTCAGTTGAGCTCATAACAAAAATCCCCGGGCCGCAACATATCGCCCGCATTGAGATCACGCGCAGCGTATGAGCCAACAGCCTCCTCTAATATGTAGGGGGCCAGCCCTGTGCCTGGGCGCTTTAGGGTAAAGTGACCTTCGGTTAGGCACTCACCTTTTGCAACCGCGCGTGTCATAAATATACTCTTGCGTGATACGGAACGCATTTCTAACTCTTCTGGCTGCGGCATCTTTATCCCTGTGCCTATCATTTGTTCAGCGCGGCGAATGTCTGTTACAAATGACGCCAGTTCAGCCTCATCAATAGATGCTTGATGGTCGGGCCCTGGTAGGTCTTTATCCAATGTAAAATGCTTTTCTAGGACACAGCCGCCAAGCGCTACTGCCATGATCGCAGCCACGTTGCCAATAGCGTGGTCAGAGTAACCCACATCGACCTGAAAGGCGGTCTTCAACGTTTGCAGTGTCGCAAGGTTCAAACTCTCATCCCCACAAGGGTAGTTAGATACGCACTGGAGCAACGTTACCTTTGCTTGGTTACCATTTTTCACATCTCGATAGCACGCTAATGCCCGTTCGATCTCGCCAAGCGATGCCATACCGGTAGATACAATGGACCAGGTCGCGTGCTCTGCTAAATACTTGTGCAAAGGGAGATCTACAATGTCAGCCGAAGCCACTTTAAAGGTTGTTAACCCAAGGCTTTCATATAAAAACCGCGCACTTTGCACATCATAGGGGGTAGATAAAAAGTCAATATCAAGGCTATCGCAATAAGCTTTGAGTTCAACATGTTGACTCTCACTGAGTTCTAGCTTAGCCAACATCGCTTGGTGTGAGTCTTCAGTACCCGTTGTTCGCTTCTGATAAGCTACTTTTGGAGTATGCGCACTCGCCAAACGTTCTGCGCTGAAGGTCTGGAATTTTACGGCATCAGCGCCGGCTCTCTTTGCTGCAGTAACCATTTCTTTAGCTAGCGCTGTATCACCATTATGATTAACTCCAATTTCAGCGATAATATAAGTTTTTGATTTCAAGATATTCTCCTGCCTGATTGTCCCCTTAAAACTCAGAAGCTATTTGGGGAAAATGAGCTCTTAGTCATGAAGCTTCGTATATGAGTCATAGGTAAGCGTAACGCCAACCACACCTATTCAGCCATAATTTAAAGCCATAGGCTACCACCAAGTTTAACTTAAAAGGTGATAGCACTATGAGTCGAGTACATCGAACCCGCGAGCAATGGCGTGAACTGATTAGTGAATTTGAACAAAGCGACCTCAGCCAGAAAGACTTCTGTGAGCAGCGAGGACTGAGCCCAGCCTACTTTGGGCAACGGCGTATGCGGCTTCAACGTGAAGCTGAAGAATGCGACACCGGATTTGCGTTGGCCGTTCCTCAGCTCCCAACTTCGCAGCAATCAGTACAGTTACGTATCGGTCAAACCGAGCTGGTGTTACCGCTGTCGGTGTCACCCCGCTGGGTCGCACAACTGGTCAAAGAGCTCAGCGCATGAAGATGTTCGTTGGGCCACCGGCGATATATTTGCACAAAGCGCCGGTCGACTTTCGTAAAAGCATTAATGGTTTAAGTGCCATTGTTGAGAGCGAGATGGCGCTTTCGCCGTTTAGCGGTGCCCTGTTTATCTTTTGCAATCGCCAGCGCGATAAACTCAAGGTGTTGTACTGGGACAAAACCGGCTTTTGCCTGTGGTACAAGCGCCTTGAGAAGGCGAAGTTCAAGTGGCCACGCAAGATGCCAGGCAGCACCATCACGCTGACTGAGCAGCAATGGGCATGGCTCTTAGATGGCCTCGATATTACCTTGATGAAAGGCCATCAGCCGCTGCATTTTAGTGCAATGACCTGATCGTTTTTGGCCATATAGGGATTGACCTTTCCCCTGAAATAACACCACATTTTCAATGAGATTTCAGTTTTTATGCCACCTGTTTTGCATATTCAGCTGGCGGTAAATAATTCAGTGAACTGTGAGGTCTTTCCTCATTGTAATGGCGCTGCCACTGCTTAATGTCGTAACGTGCTTCGTCCAAAGTGCGGAACCAGTGCTGATTCAAACACTCGTTCCTGAATTTGCCGTTTAGGCTTTCCACAAACGCATTCTGTGTCGGCTTTCCTGGCTGAATAAAGCTCAGGCGAACGCCTTTGGTCTTACTCCAGAAAAACATCGCCTTGCTGGTAAACTCGGTGCCGTTGTCGCAAACAATCGAGTCTGGTCTGTCGCGAGTCTCTATTATCTGAGATAAAAACCGTGCGACTTGCTGGCCTGAGATTGACACTGAAACCAGTTGGCCAACGACTTCGCGGCTAAAGTCATCAACAATGTTTAACACTCGAAAGCGGCGTCCATTGGCTAGTTGGTCGGAAACGAAATCCATGGACCAACGTTGATTCACCGCTGTTGGAGCATCCATGACGACGCGTGGGCGTGTCAGCTTTTTCCGTTTCTTCGTGCGAACTTGGAGCCCTTGCTCCGTGTACAAACGATAAGTCCGCTTCTTGTTTTTAACTAATCCTTCGCGCTTCAGAAGGCCGTGTAGCATCAAGTACCCGTACCGCGGGTACTCGACGGCCAGCTCCTTCAAACGAGCCGTGACAGGCTCATCCTGGCGCTTTTTAGGCTGATATCGATAAGCGGTTCGACTCAGCCCGACCAACTTGCACGCAAGGCGCTCACTAAGCTTAAACGTGGTCACTAAATGCGTGACCACATGCTTCTTGCTGGCGGGCTTTACCACTTTTTTGAGACGACGTCCTTTAAGGCTTCCGTCTCAAGCATCTTCTCTGCAAGGAGTTTCTTCAGCTTGGTGTTTTCGGCTTCAAGCTCGCGCAAACGCTTCGCTTCATTAACTTCCATACCCGCATATTTACTGCGCCAGTTGTAGAAAGTGCCATTCGATACGCCAAGGCGCCGACAAATGTCCTCAACCTTGGCACCGGCCTCATGCTCTTTGATGGCCTTAATGATTTGTTCTTCGCTGTAACGTTTTTTCATTTTGAGATCTCCACTTGACCCATTTTAATGGAAATCTCATCGATGTCATGGTTCTATTCTTGGGGGAAAGGTCA
>OFEU01000700.1_pt1 | contig 13397 bp, 9 predicted proteins | sample 1521221 | NCBI WGS metagenome assembly OFEU01 (sample SAMN03766357, study PRJEB24113) | microbial mat metagenome | isolation source: enrichment culture HLUCC-O from microbial mat sample contains cyanobacterium... | reverse complement strand
ATGCTCAGCGCTACCTAGATGACGCCGTCTCCACCAGCACCGAGCTTGGCCAGGCCATGTCCTTGCAAGGCCAGAACGTGCAAGCACGCCTCTCTGATGGCAGCGTGATCGGCGATATCGATCTCGACGGGGCCACCGTGACCTTGGCCGGCGGTGAATACCAAGGCACCATCACTAATCGCGGCGGTGTGTTCGTGGTTGAGGGCATCCAAACGATTGACGGTAGCTACGAACAGGATGCAGGCGCCACCCTGCGCTTTTCCAGCCAACAGCTCAGTGGGCTTAGTGCCGAGCGTATTACCCTGACGGATGGTTCGACACTGGTGTTCGGCAATAGTGAAGCCTACCGAGACGGTAAGCAGTTAGTGGCTTTAGAAGCCACTGAGCTCGACTTCGACCTTGAAGCTCTAAACCTGAAAACTGACTCTGGGCTGTATCGCGTTAGCAAAGTGGAACTCAGCGACGATGGTAGCCAGCTGTTGGTCACCTATGGGGGCCAAAATGGCGAAGAGATCGCACGTCGCGCTATTGATGCCAGCAATGCCACAGGTGCCCAGGCGCGTCAGTTACAGGGGCTAGGCAATGCCCTTAACCGCATTCTGGCCAATAGCGCCGATGAAGCCGCTGTGCGCTCCCTGATCAATGCGATCGGTGACGGCGAACAGCTTGAACAGCTGCTGCCCGACAGCAGCGGCGCCGTAGCTGGAGGCACCGCCTCAGCCAGCCAGAGCAGCAGCAACGCTGTTTCCGCGCGCGCCCGTGGTGTAGCTGCTGGGGATACGCTGGCTGCCCAAGGCGTGTGGATTAAAGGCCTCTATGGCGAAGTCGATCAGCGTGCCCTAGACGGAGTAGAAGGCTTCGATAGTGACACCAGCGGCTTCGTTCTGGGTGGCGATATTGAGCTGAATAATGGCAGCGTGCTTGGCTTAGCCTGGTCACGTTCCAGCACCGACGTGGACGGTAAGAACGGCCTGGTTCGCAGCGATATCGACTTCGACCAGCTCACCGCCTATGCAGGTCGCACCTATGGCAACTGGTTATTTGATACCCAGCTTTCCTATGGCTGGGGCGATAACGAGACCTCACGCCGAGTACTGGGTAACTCTGCCCGTGCTGATTTTGACAGTGAACAGTTCAGTGCCGTGGCCGCTGCCTCCTATGAGTATCGATTGGATAATACTACGCGCCTGACGCCTCGTATCTCCACGACCTATTCTAATCTGGAGCTGGATGCCTATGACGAACGCGGTGCTGGCGCATTAAATCTGAGTCAGGATGAACAGCGCTTCGAGCGCTTCGAGCTGGGATTGGAAGGCGAGCTTGCGCGCACCATGCCGCTGGGAAGCTTGATGGCCGAGCCTCGCCTTACCCTAGGCGTCTACCATGACTTCCAGGGTAAAGCGCGCAGCAACGTTACCGCCTTTACCTTCGCTCCGGAAGAGACCTTCATCGTGGAAGGGCCGAAGCCCGACAAGACCCGCTACAGCGCGGGATTAGGGATAGACCTCTACAGCGAAGGTGGCTTCACTACGTCGGCGGACTATGCCTATGGCTGGTCGAACAGCATGAGCTCACACGCTGGCAGTCTGCAAGTTCGCTACGACTTCTAAGTAGCTAAGTAGCGCGGCACTACGGCGGGTGCCCATAAGGGTACCCGCCTTTTTCCCTTCCCTAGCCATCTCAGTGGCCAGCACAACCGTCCAAGAAATCCTGAATGCGCGACCAGTTAAGTTGCCACGGCCCTGCATGCTCTACTTTATCGAATACCTGGTGTGACTGGCAGCGCCCCCCGCGCGCCTTGAGCATTCGCTCGGTCAGCTCAGGAGGCACAATGCGATCCGCACCACCGCTCTGGCTCCATAACGGTATTTCCGACATCCTCTTCGGTATATGACGAGGCGCTGGCAAACGATGGTGCTTGGCGAACAATTCATCATCCAGGTTGCCCGCCACTGATACCACTCCTTCGACCTCTGGTAAGAGGGGTGTCAGCTGTAACGCCAGGTGCGCGCCACCGGAAAAACCTATCAGCCGCATTGGCTGGTCACCAGCTATCGTCTGAATGGTTTCTAGGAGCCATTGCTGTGCCTGCTCGCCATAGCGTTCATCCGTCCATATAGCTGGCTGACAGCTATCCGGTAGCGTTGTAAACCACTGGCAAGGTCGCGCGATATATGCAACTCGCTGAGAAGTATCCTCTAGGGCCAGCCATAGCGCCACGGGCGAGCGTGGCGTTGGATTCGGGCTGGGAACACCGCCACGCAGCCACGCATTGCCATCACCTTCAAGGTAGAGATGCCAAGGGGCTGTCTCGACGGAACCCTCGCGCACCAATGCCTTGATCGGTGGTTTTAGCGCTACTGGGACAAAACCAGCCTGCGTCAAGGCGTTCAGGGGCTCGGGTGGGGAATCTTCAATAGGGGCGGCGCAGGCAGTCAGCAGAGCGCATAGCAACAGCCCTATGGCTAGGTAAAACCGGCGGCTACACATTAGCTCAATACTCAAAAGCGGTTCCTTTTCACCGCGCTACTTCTGAAACGGCAGAACATCCGCTCGGGTAGCTCGACCAGACCTTACGGTATTGTGCTTGAGTTTGAGAGGCACCACGTTATCACCAGCATTGGGCTGTAGGCTTAGGTAACCAGGTCGTAGGCTACAAAGCATCTCAATGGTTTCTGGCGGCAGCCCAATCTGATACACCAATTCAGCGCGATCGAAGATGCCGTTATCTACCAACAAATGAGCGCCGCGCATCATGAGCTTGGGCTGCTCGAAAGCGAAGGTATCGTCGCCTGGCTCACCCTTCGTCCATTTACGTGCAGAACGTCCTTTCCAAAGCCTTAATTCAAGCTGATCCGAGAGCAACGATAGATCGCGACAGCGTACGATCATTGACGCCACAGAGACTTTCCAGCGAGATTTAAGCGAGAGCAGGTTATCAAGGGTTGGCCATACAACCTCCTGCGCAAAGCTCTCAGGAGGCATCAAGAAGGCACTGGCAAAACGGTGTGCCTGCCCTTCTAAAAGGTTGTAGAGCTCATTTTTCGCATATTGCGAAGCCGGAATTTTCGAGTGCAGTACTAGGTGCCCCAGCTCATGCGCTGCGTCGAAGCGATTACGAATCGCATTTGCTTTGTCTTCAGCGATCAGCACATACGGTCGGCCATCCAAAATAGAGACATGGGAGACACCGTCCATTTTGACATGCCCCAGGGTCGCACGAGTACAAATGATTCCAGCATTTTCCATTACTTGGATAACATTCGGAATAGGAGCAGTGCCGAGATTCCAAACCTCACGGCATTCGCGCGCGATATCTTCTATTTCTTCATCACTGATCAGGCGGCAGTCATCGGCATCCAGCATAGGCACATTGACCTCAGGCCACTCCATTGCATCCTGAAAGAAGTCTGAAATCTCTTGAAGCCATGCTAAATACAACTGCGACCGCTCACGGGCCTGCTTGTGAGCAGATGCTTGAGAGCGGAAAAAATGGGGGCGCTGTTCACTCTGGAAAGCTAGCGGTATTGGCTTGAGAAACCACATACGTGAAACATTAAAAACGTTGCAAAGGCGATCAAAGGACTCAGCCTCAGGTAGCTGGGCACCTTTTTCCCATGCCGAAATCGTGCTGGAAGAGCGTTCAATTTGCTCTCCCAGCTCCGCGAGGGTCAAATTTTGGGCCATACGCAGCTGGCTCAGCCGCTGGCCTTGAAATCCATCAACCCCTGTTCTCATGTCACTCGCTTCCGCCTTCGTTTTGGTCTCGACCTTCATCGCGACGCATGCTAGCACGCAGCTTCGGATAAGCAACATCGCCGATACCATCTATTTCGTCGTAATACTGTAAAAGCTCATCAGTGCTAATTCGCAAATGGAACCCTGCGCTTGGATCACTAAATGGAACGGCCAACACTACACCCAAAGTGGAGCTGTGATCGCTTTCTGTCCATTTCGCCGTATAGGGCAGCAATAAAGCATGCAAAGAGTCGTCATTCGGTCCAAGGGGCGGGGTCAACGACTGAAATAGGTCAGGATGCTGATTTTCCAGCCTTTCGTTAATAGCGCTGAACTCGCGCCGGTGCTTAGCCGAAGTGGGCTGTGCCTTGTCTTGCGTCATGACACTCGTAGTAATTTGTAAAGAACCAGCACGAATTAGCGCAAAGTGACCGCCTGCTGGTTGAGTAGGATAGTTGCTCACCTCAAAGCTTTCGCCAGCCTGCAAACCTAGAAGCGCCTCTTGCACCGTGTAATGATGTATCTGCGGCCCAGGGCCAGGCAGTGGTACATGCTTGAAGGTCTCTTTGAGAAAGGTATCGCTCTTCTTAAAAGCTGCTTCGATGCTTTCAAGCAACTGATTTAAATCAGTACGAGATAGCTGCTGGCAGATAAAGCGACATAGTTCTTCTCTGTTCGTTTCTTTTTGGCTCACGATTGCCCCCACGGCGTCGATTCGGTAAAGCAGATTATAGACCCATTTTTTCCTGTTATCCACGCAGCCATTTATTCTTGCCTGCTGATCAGGTCAAACCGACCGCTTTAGAAGTTGCCCTCTACAAAGGGTATTATGTGGCCAAAAGCCCAGCCCAAGTCACACGCTGCTAAGGAACACACGAGTACATGCCCATACTGCGATGGTTGACCCGAGACGAAGACGTGCGCGCCGCTGAAAAGGTGCCCTATCGCTTGATGGAGGAAGCGCCCGAGCTTGGCTATGGTGACCAGAATTCAGGAAACATGCTCATCCAGGGCGATAACCTCGACGCCCTCAAGGCACTACTTCCCTATTACGCCGGGCAGGTTAAGTGCATCTATATCGACCCACCCTACAATACTGGCTCCGCTTTCGAGCACTACGACGACAACCTGGAGCATTCCAAATGGCTAGCGATGATGTGGCCCCGCTTGGAGCTATTGCGTGAGCTGCTAGCTGAGGATGGGTCGATTTGGGTTAGCATTGATGATGATGAAGCTCACTACATGAAAGTGATGCTAGACGAGGTTTTTGGCAGAAAAAACTTTATTGTGAATGCACTGTGGCAGAAGAGAACGTCGCCTGACAGCCGTATCCACATGGGAGATGCGCATGACCATATTTTAGTCTATGGCTCCCAGCGCGCCCGCAATAATTTTAATGAAATCAAACTCACAGACGAACAAGCCAAAGCATATAAAAACCCAGACAATGACCCCAATGGGCCATGGGTATCAACTGATTTTACGGCGCAAGGGTATCGACCGAACCAAATGTACGAAATCACTACCCCAGCAGGAGAGAAATACGCTCCTCCGCAAGGCAGATGCTGGGGAAATATCGAAGAAAATTTTAAACGCTTCCTTGCTGAAGGCCGTATGTGGTTTGGAAAAAATGGCAAGGCTAGGCCACGAATAAAAAACTACCTTTCAGAAGCCAAAGGAGTTAAATCCTGGAGTTGGTGGACCAATAAAGAGGTCGGCAACAACCAAGAAGCCAAAAAAGAAATTAATGTGCTTTTCGGACATACAAATGCTTTCGATACACCAAAGCCTGAGCGACTAATTCAGCGCGTTTTACAGATCGCCACCAATCCTGGGGATCTAGTGCTTGACAGTTTTCTGGGATCAGCCACAACAGCTGCCGTGGCGCACAAAATGGGCCGTGGATATATCGGCATCGAAATGGGCGAGCACGCCGTCACACACTGTGTTCCCAGGCTCAAACAAGTCGTTGATGGTGAGCAAGGCGGCATTTCTGAAGCGCAGAATTGGCAAGGCGGCGGTGGCTTCCGTTTTTATCGGCTTGGCCCACCCGTGTTTACGGAAGACGGACAAATTCAGCCCGACATCAAATTCCCCGTATTGGCCGCTCATATCTGGTTTACAGAGACGAGTACCTCGTGGTCGAAGCAGAATGATCAAACGCCGTTTCTTGGCAGCCATAATGGCCATGGTTATGCCCTCCTATACAACGGCATTCTTGGGGACAAAGCTGCTGCCAATGGAAACGTGCTGACTCGCAAGACGTTAACCGTGATTCGCGCTGCGCAGGGAAATTTTGAAGGCCCCATGACCATTTATGGCGAGCGCACCATGCTGTCAGAGGCAACGCTTAGCGCTGAGCAGATAGAGTTCAAGCAAACCCCTTACGATGTTAAGGCGCGCACATGAAGTTAAAGGATTACCAACACGCCTCGCTTGATACGCTGAAAACCTACCTGGAAGAGGCGCGGGTGATTGGCCCGCAAGAGGCGTACAAAAAAATTACCGGAAAGCCTGAAATAGCGGCGCGGCTCCGGGGTTATCCAGCGAAATACACGCCGATAAAAACGCTGCCAGATACGCCCTATGTATGCTTACGCTTACCCACTGGCGGCGGTAAGACGATTCTCGCCGCCCACTCGATTGGCATAGCCAAAGACGCTTGGGTAGAGAAGGACTTCCACTTGGTGCTGTGGCTTGTGCCCACCAACACCATTCGCACGCAAACGGCTGAGGCGCTTAAGAACCCTCGCCACCCCTACCGAAAAGCGCTGGACGAGGCGTTTGGTGGACGCGTGCGAATCTTTGATATTGGCGATTTCACTCACATCAAACCGCATGATCTGCGCTCCAACCTCTGTGTAGTCGTCGGCACGGTACAAACGCTGCGTGTAAGCAATACCGATGGGCGCAAAGTCTATGCGCATAACGAGGAGATGGAGCCACACTTTTCAGCGGTTTCTCCTCAAACGCCAGAGCTAGAGCGCACCGAGAAGGGCAATATTAAATTCAGCTTCGCTAACCTGATGCACCTGCACCAGCCACTAGTGATCATGGATGAAGCCCATAAGGCGGGCTCTAAACTCAGCCAAGAAGTTTATGAACGGATTAATCCGACGGCACTCATCGAATTTACCGCCACGCCCAAGGGGTTTAATAATCTGCTTCATTCAGTGACCGCCCAGGAGCTGAAAGATGAAGAGATGATCAAAATGCCCGTGGTGCTGGATGAGGCCGAGACATGGCAAGGGGCGGTTAACTCAGCCATAGTGAAGCGTGCCGAGCTGCAAGAGCACGCTGAACGCGACCGCGAAGCCTATATTCGCCCTATCGTGCTCTTTCAGGCACAAAAAAAAGGCGAAGAGGTCACCGTGGGGGTGCTGAAACAGCACCTGATCGACAATGAAAACATTGATCCGAATAAGATCGCCGTGGCAACGGGGGCACAACGCGAATTAGACGGCATCAACCTATTCAAGCCTGATTGTCCTATCGAGTACGTCATCACGATCGAAGCGCTCAAGGAAGGCTGGGACTGCTCTTTCGCGTATGTTTTCTGTTCGGTGGCTAATATTCGCAGCTCCACCGATGCCGAACAGCTCCTTGGCCGCGTGCTGCGCATGCCTTACGCCCAGAAACGTAAAGAAAAAGCGCTGAATAAATCCTACGCCAAGCTGGTCTCTAAACATTTTTCTGAGGCGGCCCACAGCCTTCGCGATAAGCTCATTGATATGGGCTTCGAAGAGAGTGAGGCAGAGGACAACATCGAAGCCGAGCAGCTCGGCCTTGATGATGGGTTGTTTGGGCGACAGCCTCAGCCCATCCCGACGATGAAAGTCGCCATGGAGGCTAGCCAGGAAGAAGCTAGCAAAATGAACACGGCAGTGCCGTCGAAAGTACAAGTGACCTTTGATGAGAGCGGCAAGAGCCACATGGAAGTGAAGGGCTTCCTCAAGCCCGAAGAAGCTGACACTTTGATCAGCTATGCCCCTGAATCGCTTAAACCGCAGCTTCAGCAAAGCATCAACGAGCACCACGCTAAATACCAGCACGAGATACCGCCTTCACAGAAGGGAGAAACCTTCACGCTGCCTCGCTTGATGGCCTACGTGCAGGGAGAAATGGTATTTGGTGACCCTGATATTCTCATGGAGCAACATGAGTGGTCGCTTGCTGACCACCCTGCTCGCTTGGAAGCGTCCGAATTCAGTATCGTGGATACCACGAACACATTTGAAATTGATTTGGACGGCAACCGCGTCACCATTGGCTCTGGCGATGCCGCTGAGCAACTCACCATGAACGTCGAAGTAGACGACTGGACGCCAAACAGCCTAGTGCAATGGCTAGATCGCAAAATACGTACACCGTGGCTGAGCCAAGCTGAATTACTGGCTTGGCTGAGCGATGTCGTGACCTATCTAACACGTGATCGAGAGCTGAGTTTATCGCAGCTGATGCGCTGCAAATTTATTCTCGCTCGCAAGCTGTCCGAAAAAATTCAGGGCTTCCGCCAAGCAGAGCGTGAGAAAGTCTACCAAGCCAACCTGTTCGGGCCAGACGCCCATATTGAGGTCTCTTTCGACCAAGGCTTTACCTTTTTCGATGAGATGTACGCTGGCGTTCCGAAATATCGCGGTACCTATCGGTTCAAAAAGCACTTCATGGGGCCCGACGCTGTGCCCGTCTTTGATTCCAAAAAGGTCAATGGCGAGGAAGAGCAGTGTGCCTTCATGATCGATTCGCACCCGAGGGTAAAATACTGGACGCGTAACGTCAGCAAGCACCCAAATTCGTTCGCATTGCCGACCTCCACCGATAAATTCTACCCTGATTTTGTCGCCCTGCTCGACGATGACCGTCTGCTTGTCGTGGAATACAAAGGCAAGGATCGCACACCCGAAGAAAACCGCGATTCACGCGAGAAGAATCTTATCGGCCAACAATGGGCAAAGGCTTCCAATGGTAAGGCTGTCTTTGTGATGGCCACTATTGAAAAGGGTGATCCGAAAGAAGTCCGCGTGGCGATTGATGAAGTAATCGGGAAATAGCCAACCCTTAGCGCAAAACCCGTTCTCGTAGGTGCCTCTGCGGTGCAGAAAAACCAGGAATCTTGTAAACGGCAAAATGGAGGGGATTGCCCCCTCCATATCGCTTACTTCTTCTTACGAACCTTGATCGGGAATACCTTGCCGTTTTTAGGCCGAATAATCTTCCCGTTCTTACGGATGTAAGGCCGATAAATGATCTCGTAGTCGTCGTGAATAACGCCCATGGATCACCTCCATCTACCATCACGGCCTTAAAAACTTCGCGGCTTTGACCTTTGGTCAGGCAAAGATTAACCTTCGCCATGCTATCGAATATGGCAACTCGCCAAGAGAACAGGGCCGCCATGCTAAGTCCTGCTCTTTTGCGTCCTCCCAGCCAAGGTTGCCGCCTTGGCTGGGAATCCTTCCTTCATCTCATCTTCCTTGATTCCCTCGTAGTAGTTTTCTAAGAAGGAAACCACTACATGTAGTGCTCCTGTGTCTAAATCTACATATCAGGTTGACAGGTGTCAACCCAATCACCATATTGTCAACTTAACCCACCTTACAATAAGGTAGAAAGTCATGCTGCATGATCGTATACATCGTGCGCGTGTCCTCAAGAATATGACCTTGCAGCAGTTAGCCGATCTGCTGGGAGACATAACCAAGCAGGCTCTGTCGAAATATGAACAGGGCAAGGACGCGCCCAATTCGACTCGCTTGATCCAACTGGCGGACGCGCTTGGGGTTAACCCTGAGTATTTTTTCCGTTCAGACTCAGTAGAGCTGGGAAAAGTAGACTTCCGTAAGCACTCCGCCTTCGGAAAACGCCAACAAGAAGCCGTAAAAGAGCAAGTGCGTGAGCACCTTGAGCGCTATTTAGCGGCAGAGAGCCTGTTCCAAACCGACCAATCAATCGGTGAATTTGCCAATTGGCATCAGCGCTTTCCTGTAACTAATGTCGATGAGGTTGAACAGGCGGCAAATAAACTGCGTGAAGATTGGCAGCTAGGGGTAAACCCCATCGCCAACCTGACTGAAATTCTGGAAGAAAAAGGTATTAAGGTAGTGAGCCTTCAAGCCCACGAGAAATTCGATGGGCTGTGCGCTCTCGTCAATGATGGCGCGGATGCTGTTATCGTCAGTAACACTGAGCGTCCTGGTGAACGACAGCGTTTTAACCTCGCTCATGAGCTAGGGCATTTGGTTATGTCGCTGCCTGAGGAGCTTCACGGCACTCGTGATGAAGAAAACTGGTGCCACCGCTTTGCCGGGGCGTTTCTGTTCCCTGCTAGCCAAGTACGCATCACCTTTGGTGAGCACCGCAAACGGGTGCTATTCCAGGAGTTCCTCCTGGCCAAGGAGGAGTGGGGGATTTCTATTCAAGCCACTTTGCGCCGGTTATATGACCTGGACATCGTTAACTCGCACTTCTATCAGAATACTTTTCGCTTATGGTCGATGCAGGGGCTCAAAAAAAACGAGCCTGGTCGCCTAGAGCCTGAAAAATCCTATCGCCTGAAGCAGTTGGTTTACAGGGCACTAGCTGAAGGGCTGGTCACTCCTTCAAGAGCAGCGGAGTTGCTTAGTACAAGCCTCGGTGAGATCGAGGAGATCATGGCAAACGGACAGGCAGGTGACGGTGAGCATGCCCGCGAAAATTCTTGTATCTGATACCAATATCTGGATCGATCTACACCGCAGTGGCCTGCTTGAAACCGTGTTTTCTCTACCTCACCAGTTCGTAACCACCGACTTTGTGTGGCGAGAGCTGAAAAAGCCCCCTGGTAAGGAACTGACAGGCTTGGGGCTTGCGGTTGAAGCATTCAACGGCGATGAGGTAGCGACACTTTTTACGCTACGCCAAACATTGGGCAATTCCTCACTAGCGGATGTGTCGTGCTACTTCCTAGCCAAGAAAAGAGGCTGGACGCTGCTAACCAATGACGGAGCGCTCAGGAAATCAGGGCAACAAAGCCAATTGGAGGTTCGTGGTGTACTTTGGATATTAGATGAGCTGGAGGCTCATGCCCTTCTTTCGCCAAGCCAACTGGCCGACGCTTTGGAATCGATGCTAAAAGCGGGTGCCAGGCTACCGGAATACGATTGCCATCAACGACTAGGCCGATGGCGGTAAATATGGTGCTCAAGATCAAGCCTTGTAGCACCCCGCTCTCCCTAAATGAGCCAACCCCTTTTCGTTAGCCAAGAATTTAGGCAAAAAATTTTGATATGAACGAGAGTGCCTTTAACAAAAAAGGCAGGGCAACACTTTGTCCTAACTATGCCAAAGATGCCGACACCTAACAGACATCTCATAGTGGCAATCCAATTGCACTATCGTTGCTAACGTAGCTGTTTCTCCCAACGAGGATATCTAATGTACATGGACCCACAGAACCTCAAGCTCAACGACCTGTTGCATAGCAGGCTGTTCCGTATTCCTCCCTACCAGCGCCCCTACAGCTGGCAGACTGAGCATCGGCGCGACCTATTCAACGACCTGCGTACCCTGTACCAGAAGCGCCAAGAGTTCCACTTTATGGCAACGGTGGTGGGAGTCGATAATGGGCCTTATCTACTGGGTTCTGATGAATATCAGCAAATCGACATTGTGGATGGACAGCAGCGCCTTACTACGCTGGTTTTACTACTGCGGGCGATCTCACGACAACTCTCTGAACCTACACTGGAAAAGCTGCTAGTCAAAGATGACGCCCACACCTTGGTGCTGCTGCAGACCAACCACGACTACAACGATCATTTCATTAACTACGTGCGCTACGGAAAGCGGCCTGAGGTCGAGACCGCTGATACCCTCGCTGAGCGAAACATCATCGAGGCGATTGCCGAAGTGGAATCCTTCGTGGCCAGCTGGCCGGCCACGACAGGCGCGACGCTGCTAGAGCTCCTCGCCCTCATCAAAAACAGGCTGCGCTTCGTCTACTACCAGCTCCATGACGAGAAACTGGTCTATACGGTTTTCGAAGTCCTCAATACCCGCGGGCTAGAAGTGGCCTGGCTAGACCGCTGCAAGGCAGTATTGATGGGTATTGCTTTTGAGCACGCAGCTAATCAGCAGGAAATGGTTCAGGAACTCCACGATATTTGGCAGCGTATCTACGAGTGTATCGGCCTGCGTCAGGGGCTGAGTTCAGAATCTCTACGTTTTGCTGCTACCCTAATCACGCATGACCATACCAGTCGCACTCTCTCCAACAGCGATGCATTGGATACATTCCGTAAGCGAGCGGCAAACCGTCCAATAGAGACATTGGCTCTCTCGCGTTTCTTGCAGAAAGTGGCTAGGGCGCTGGATAGCCTGCTACATGACCAGCAGAAGGCCGCAGTCACTAAGATAGCTCACGCTCGCCTATTGGCGGTGGCGATAACCCTTCGCTTCGAAGGTACCCATCGCGAGCGTCTCTTGACTCAGTGGGAACACGTCAGCTTCAGAATCTATGGCATGTGCGGTCGTGACTCACGAACCCGTGTGGGCGACTACGTACGCCTGGCCTGTCAGGTATATGCTTCTGAAGGCAATGCGGCAGCTTACAAGGATGCCATGCAGGCATTAATTGATTTGGGCAGCGGTGAATTTAGTGCCGCTAAAGCCGTTACCGAATTGCGACAAGCCAACTGCTACGAAGGATGGGAAGAGGAATTGCGCTATTTCTTCTACGCCCGCGAGCGGTGGTTAGAAGCTGAACATGGTTATAAGCCGAGCGCCATTGCTTGGGACAAGATCTGGAGTGACAGCGCTGTGCGCTCCATAGAACATATCTTGCCCCAGAACCCGGAGCAGGGCTCTGCGTGGCAGGATCTTTACGACCAAGCCAATACTGCGCAGCAGGGCATTCAACATTGGCTCGGTAACTTGGTAGTAATACCACCGGCAGTGAATAGCCGTGTGGGACGCAAACCTTATGACGAAAAACAGACGGAATATGCTCAGACTGGCCTAGCTATCACCCGAGAGTTGGCTGACAAATACAGCGAGTGGACGCTGGAACAAATAGAAGAGCGTGAGCAAAAACTGATCGAATGGGCCGAGCTTTACTGGGGGGACCTGGTGCCTGAAAGCCCATAGCTAGCCCCACAATCTAAAAAATAAGATTTCGCTTGTATACCGGTGCCGCCTCTAAGGGCAGCACTGGCGTTTTGACATGAATACCTACAGGTCTCCACGTTCCGCCAACGACACAGTCTGGTCGCCACCGACTACAATGTGATCGATAACCCGAATTTCGACTAGCCCCAGCATTTCCTTGAGTTGCTCAGTAATACGCAGGTCTGAGTCACTGGGCTCTGGGTCTCCACTGGGGTGGTTATGTACCAGGATAACGGCAGCGGCGTTGTATGCTAGCGCCGCCTTCAGCACCTCACGCGGGTAGACGCTGGCGGTGTCGATAGTACCCCGAAACATTTCCTCGAAGCGTATGACACGGTGCTGGGTGTCGAGAAACAGGACGCTGAACACCTCGTGCTCGTAGTCCTGGAGCAATAGCCGCAAGTGTTCAAACGCATGCGAGGGCTGCGTGATTTTGCAGCCTCTGGCAAGTTTGCGACGCGCAAAGCCTTTGGCGAGGTTGATGATGTCAGCTTCGGTAACCGGTTCTACGACAT
>OFEU01000695.1_pt1 | contig 13487 bp, 10 predicted proteins | sample 1521221 | NCBI WGS metagenome assembly OFEU01 (sample SAMN03766357, study PRJEB24113) | microbial mat metagenome | isolation source: enrichment culture HLUCC-O from microbial mat sample contains cyanobacterium... | reverse complement strand
CCCCGACAGCCCCACCGCGGCCAGCAGATCGTCGGCCCGCGCCCGCGCCTCGGCCCGGCCCACACCCGCGGCGAGCTGCGGCAAGATCACGTTTTCCGCCGCGCTGAACTCGGGCAGCAGGTGGTGGAACTGATAGACGAAGCCCACGAGATCGCGCCGCGCCGCCGTGCGGGCGGAGTCGGGCAGGTGGCTCATCTCGCGGCCGGCGAGCCAGACCTCGCCCGCATCGGCCGTGTCGAGCAGGCCGGCGATGTGCAAGAGTGTCGACTTGCCCGCCCCCGAGGGCGCGACGAGCGCCGCCACCTCGCCCGCCGCCAGCCGCAGCGCGGCGCCCGCGAGCACCCGCACCTCGCCCGGCTGGCCGGCCTTGTAGGTCTTGTCCAGCCCGCGCAGCTCCAGCACCGGCCGCGCGCTCTCGGGGCGCGCGATGGTCGGGGCGTCACTCATAGCGCAGCGCCTCGACCGGGTTCATCCGCGCCGCGCGCCGGGCGGGAAAGATCGTGACGATGAAGGACAGGCCCAGCGACAGCGCCACCGCCGACGCCACGTCGCCCGCCTCGAGCTTGGCCGGCAGGGCGTAGATGCCGCGGATCGACGGATCCCACACGCCACCGCCCGACGCCCAGTTCACGAACGAAAAGATCGGATCGATGTAGATGGCGAAAAGGGTGCCCGCGGCCACGCCGATCAGCGTGCCCGCCACGCCCACCGCCGCCCCGCACAGGAAGAACACGCGCAGCACCGAGCCCTCGGTCAGCCCCATCGTGCGCAGGATTCCGATGTCGCGGCCCTTGTTCTTGACCAGCATGATCAGGCCCGAGACGATGTTCATCGCCGCGATGAGCACGAGGATCGACAGGATCACGAACATCACGTTGTCCTCGACCTCCAGCGCGCGCAGGAAGGCGCCCGAGGCGTCGCGCCATGTCCAGATCAGCGTGCGCTCGCCGCCCGCGCGCAGGATGCCGAGCGTGTAATCCTGTACGCGGTCGGGATCTTCCACCATGACCTCGAGCTCGTCGGCGCGCCCCTCGCGGTTGAAATAGGTCTGCGCCTCGGCGAAAGGCATGTAGAGGCGCGTGCGGTCGATGTCGTAGCGCCCGGCCTGGAAGACGTAGGTCACCTCGTAGGCGTTGACGCGCGGGCTGGTGCCGAACGGGGTGCGCGCCCCCTCGGGCGAGATCAGCCGGATCATGTCGCCCGGCGCGACCTGCAGCTCGCGCGCCACCTCCCAGCCGATCGCCACGCCTTCCTCGAAGCGGCCGATCTCCCCCGACGCACGCTCGGGCTCGGCGATTCGGGGGATGGTCAGCAGATCGGCCTCGGCGATGCCGTAGACCTCGACGCCGGCGCTGCGCCCGTTCGCGCTGGCCATCACCTGGCCCTTCACCAGCGGCGCGACGCGGGTGACGCCCTCGACCGCACGCAGTCGCTCGGCCATCTCGGCATAGTCGTCGATGGCCCGGTCTTCCTGACCGTCCTCGCCCATGGCGACCGAGCGATAGACCGTGACGTGGGCGTTCGCGCCGAGGATCGTGTCGACGAACTCGGCGCGGAAGCCCGAGCGCACGGCGAGCGTGGCCACCAGCGCGAAGACGGCGAGCGCGATGCCGATAAGGCTGATCCACGTCATCACCGACACGCCACCCTCCGAGCGGCGCGCGCGCAGGTAGCGCCACGCGATCATGCGTTCGTGGGCCGAGAAGGGGGGCGGGCTCTGGGCCAAGTCGGTCGCTCCGTTGTCGCGGCGCCGGTGTGGCTGCGAGCCGGGGCAGGGTCAACCGAAAGACGCGTGACGTCGGGGTGGAGACAAAAATCAACGGGCGCGGCAGCTCTCCCGCATCTTCGCGGCGTGCCGGAAGGAATTGTCGCGCAAGCCGATTCCGCGGCTTGGCCGGGCGGGAGCGATGACTATACTCCACATGGCAGGGAGGGCCGTCAGCCGCCGGGCGGACGATCGTTCGAACGCGGGCCCTCGAGATCGAAGAGACGCGCCCGCGAGGCAGACACGCGGCGCCCAACCCACCATCCGACACACGACAGCCACAACAGCGGAGGCCCCGATGGAGCCCGACCTTCACCCCGCCGCGCGTCTTTATGCGCGCGAGCATCTCGACGGCGCCCTCTCGCGGCGCGAGTTTCTCGCCCGCGCCACGTCGCTCGGGCTTACCGCCGCGGCCGCTTACGGCCTGATCGGTCTTGCCGCGCCCACGCCAGCCCGCGCGCAGGAAGAGCCGCAGACGGGCGGCACCCTGCGCATCCAGTCCGATGTGCGCGCGCTCAAGGATCCGCGCACCTACGACTGGCCGCAGATGTCGAACTTCTCCCGCGGCTGGCTCGAATACCTGGTCGAATACCAGCGCGACGGCTCGATCGCGCCCATGCTGCTCGAAAGCTGGGAGGTCAACGAGGACGCCACGCGCTACACCCTGCGCCTCCGCGAGGGCGTGACGTGGAACGACGGCGACCCCTTCACCGCCGCCGACGTCGCCTACAACATCCGCCGCTGGTGCGAGCAGAACGTCGAGGGCAACTCGATGGCCGCGCGCGTGTCGTCGCTGATCGACCCCGAGACGGGCGAGGCGCGCGAGGGCGCCATCGAGGTGGCCGACGACCTGACCGTCGTGCTCAATCTCGAGACGCCCGACATCACCCTGATCGCGGGCTTCTCCGACTACCCGGCGCCCATCGTGAAGGAGGGAGCCTCGGGCGACCCGATGGAGAACCCCGTGGGCACCGGCCCCTACCTGCCCGAAGAGCTGACGGTGGGCGTCAAGGCCGTGCTCGTTCGCAACGAGGGGTACGACTGGTGGGGCACCGAGGTATTCGGCGGCCCTTACCTCGACCGGGTGGAGTACATCGACTACGGCACCGACCAGGCCGCACACTTCGCCGCAGCGGAAGCGGGCGAGGTCGACATGGTCTACGAATCGCTTGGCGAGTTCGTCGACCTGATGGACACGATCGGCTGGACGAAGTCGGAGGTGGTCACCGCCAACACGCTGGTGATCCGCACCAACCAGCAGGCCGAGATCGAGGGCATGCGGCCCTACGAAGACGCCCGCGTGCGCCGGGCGCTGGCGATGGCGGTGGACAATGCGGTGTGCCTCGAGCTCGGTTATGCCGACCGGGGCGTGCCGGCCGAGAACCACCATGTCTGCCCGATCCACCCCGAATACGCCGAGCTTCCGCCGCCCGTCTTCGACCCCGCACAGGCCATCGAGCTTCTGCAAGAGGCCGGCATGGCCGAGTTCGAGCACGAGCTCATCTCGATCGATGACAACTGGCGGCGCAACACATCCGACGCGGTGGCCGCCCAGCTGCGCGATGCCGGCATTCCGGTGCGCCGCACCATCCTGCCCGGCGCCACCTTCTGGAACGACTGGACAGGCTACCCCTTCTCGACCACCGACTGGGCGCAGCGCCCCCTCGGCGTGCAGGTGCTCGCGCTCGCCTACCGCTCGGGCGAGGCGTGGAACGAGACCGGCTTCGCCAACGACGAGTTCGACGCCGCGCTGACCGAGGCGCTGGCGATCGCCGACGCAGACGAGCGGCGTGAGGTCTCGGCGCGTCTGCAGACGATCATGCAAGAGGAGGGGGTGGTCATCCAGCCCTACTGGCGGTCGACATTCCGCCACTACCGGCCGGGCGTGATCGGGGCCGAGCAGCACCCGACCTTCGAGATTCACGTCTACCAACTTGGCCTCGCCGCCTGAGGCGGCGCGCGGCAGACAGAGCGGCGGCGGGGCGCGGCGCGCGTCCCGCCGTTTGCCTTGGGGAAGGGCTCAGGCCTCCTCGCCGTTCGGAAAGCGCACGACGTTCGGTCCACGGTCGAAGGCACCCTCGTCCTTGCGGGCGAGCAGGCGCGGCAGGACCGCGCGGCGCACCATCTCGGCTACCAGATCCTCGCGGTGGGCGGCGGTCGCCCCACCGCGTGGTCTCTGCGTGGAGCGGGGGGAAGTCCTCTCGTCGGGGGCGTTGCGCGATATCATGGGTGTCCCTCGTGCTCACCCGCTGGCGAGGCGGGCGTTTTTCGGTTCCCGGTGCGGGGGTGGCGGGTCGGAGCCTCCCCGCTCCTGAGGCGACCATGTCCCGAGCCGTTCTCGGCGCGCCTTGATCTGGGTCAACGCGATTCACGCCCCGGTTGAAAGGCGCGAGTCGGCCCCGATCAGGTCCGGCCGGAATGGGCGGCAAAGGCCGCCGTCTCCTCCGGCGACAGCGCCGATCGGTCAAGCACCGTCGTGTGGATAGAGAACACCACCGCCCCCGTTCGCGGCAGCTTGCGCAGGCATTGCCGCTCGATCCGCAGGAAACCGCCCGCCCCGTGGCCCTGCTGGCGCGGCTCGACCTCGCGCCGCGTCTGGAACAGCGTCGGCGAAGGATGGTCGAGCGCGTTCATCCGCATCAGGATGCGCCCGCCCACCTCGACCGGCCGCAACCCGTCGAACAGCCGCTGCACCCGCGCGGCAAGCCCCGCGTCGTAGTCGGGCACGGGCCGGTGGATGGCGACGAGGGGGCGGCCGATCTTTTCCGCCAGCATCCACATCGCAGGGAAGCACAGGACGGCGGCGGTGAGCACGTGCTCGTCCGCCCCCTCGGGCTTGTCGAGCAGGCACAGATCCTCCTGCACGAGCCGGCCCAGCGTGGCGAGGGGCGCGGCCCTGTCGATCACCACGTGCCGCCCGTCCGGCCGGCGCAAGGCCGCGCCCTCGGCCGCGTAGTCGGTCCGCGCGGCGAGGGCGTCGAGCACGGTGTCGAGCACCTCCGCCTGCGCCTCCTCCGAGCCAGGCACGCCCGCCACCACATCGGAGGGGCGCTCGGCGATCAGCCTCTCGCGCTCGGCCATCTGGGCCGCGTGGGCATCGTCGACCGTCAACCACTCGTCGGACGCGACGGGCGTGGTGCCGGGCAACCGCGCGGTCTGCGGGCTCTGCCAGGGCGCATGGGACAGGCGGGGATGCAGGATCGGCTCGGCCATCGCCGGCCACGCTAGCGCGGCGCGCGCGGGACGGGAAGGCGCCTCGCGCCGCGCTGCCCTTCCTCGCGGCGTCCCCTCGCCGGCGGGCTGCCCTAGGGGAAACGCGACGCAGCGATCCAGCGACTCGCACCGACGGCGGCGGGCGCGCGCCCGAGACACTGATCGAGGGCCAAGCGGAGCCGCCCGCCCGGGGGCGAGGCGTTCTCACCATCGCGCGACGGGCTGACACAGACGCCCCTCCGCCCCTTGGACGGCCGCCCCCGGGCGCCCATGCTGGATCGCGACCGCCGAACCGAGGATCACGAGCATGGACAAGATCACCTTCGAGGGCGCGCAGGGCGCGCGGCTCGCAGCCCGGCTCGAACGGCCGGACGGCGCGCACCGGGCGACCGCTCTCTTCGCCCACTGCTTCTCCTGCTCCAAGGACATCGCCGCCGCCCGCCGAATCGCGCGCCGGCTGACCTCTGCGGGCTTCGCCGTGCTGCGCTTCGACTTCACGGGGCTCGGCCATTCCGAAGGCGAATTCGCCAACACCACCTTCACCTCCAACGTGGGCGACCTGGTCGCGGCCGCCGCCTGGCTCGAGGCGCAGGGCATGGCGCCGGGCCTTCTGATCGGCCATTCGCTGGGCGGCGCGGCGGCCCTCAAGGCGGCAGGCGCCATCGCGAGCGTCCGCGCCGTGGCCACGATCGGCGCCCCGTTCGATCCCGCCCATGTCACCCACAACTTCGCCGACGCGCTCGACCGGATCGAACGGGACGGGCAGGCCGAGGTCGATCTCGGCGGCCGCGCCTTCACCATCGGCCGCGATTTCGTGCGCGACGTCGACGCGGCCGAACTCGCGCCCGCCATCGCCGGGCTGAAACGGGCGCTGCTGGTGCTGCACGCCCCGCGCGACGCGGTGGTGGGGATCGAGAACGCCACCAACATCTTCACCGCCGCCCGCCACCCCAAGAGCTTCGTGACGCTCGACGGGGCGGACCACCTGCTGACCGACCCCGCCGACGCCGACTATGCCGCGGGCGTTGTCGCCGCCTGGGCCGAGCGGTATCTCGACCTGCCGTCCCCCGCCCCGCCCGAAGCCGCGCCCGAGGGCGTCGTGCGCGCCAGCGAGGCCGATCCGGGCGGCTTTCTGCAGGACATCTCGAGCGGCCCGCACCACCACCTGGTCGCCGACGAGCCGGAGCGCCACGGCGGCACCGATCGCGGCCCCTCTCCCTACGGCCTCGTTTCGGCCGGCCTCGCCGCCTGCACCTCGATGACGATCCGCATGTATGCCCGCCGCAAGGGCTGGCCGCTCGAGCACGTCTCGGTCGACGTGACGCACGCCAAGGCTCACGCCGAGGACAACGCAGGCGCCGGCGAGGGCACCGGCGGCAAGATCGACCGCTTCGCCCGCGTGGTGCGCCTCGAGGGCGACCTCGACGACGCCCGGCGCGCCCGGCTGATGGAGATCGCCGACCGCTGCCCCGTCCACCGCACCCTGGAGGCGCGCGCGGAGGTGCACACCGAAGAGGACCGGACGCGCACCGGAACAGCCGGGCGAGCGCAAAAGTCTTGAACAAGACTTTTGGCAAGGTCCTTCCCGAAGGACCTTCTCCCCGCCCCGCCGGGTGGACATCGCGGCGGCGGCGGGGCACACCTCGCCCGTCGCAGGGAGGGTCGCATGGCGCCGCGGAAGATCATCATCGACACCGACCCGGGGCAGGACGACGCCGTCGCGCTGCTGCTCGCGCTCGCCTCGCCGGACGAGCTGGAGGTGCTGGCGATCACCGCCGTCGCCGGCAACGTGCCCCTCGCGCTGACGACGAGAAACGCCCGCACCGTCTGCGAGCTGGCGCGCATCTCCCATGTCCCCGTCCATGCAGGGTGCGACGCGCCTCTGTCGCGCCGGCTGGTGACTGCCGAGCACGTCCACGGCAAGACCGGGCTCGATGGCGCCGACCTGCCCGCACCGACGCTGCCGCTCGCCTCGATGGGCGCGGTAGAAGCGATCGTCCACCATGTCCGCCGCGAGCCGCCGGGCACGGTCACGCTCTGCCCGCTGGGCCCGCTCACCAACGTCGCGACCGCCCTGCGCCACGCCCCCGACATCGCCGAGCGGCTGGGCGGGATCGTGCTGATGGGCGGCGCCTATTTCGAGGTCGGCAATGTCACGCCGGCGGCCGAGTTCAACATCTACGTCGATCCCGAGGCCGCGGCCGAGGTGTTCGCCAGCGGGGTCGACCTCACCGTCCTGCCGCTCGACGCCACCCACAAGGCGTTGATCACGCCACCCCGCCTGCAGGCCATCGCCGATATCGGCACGCCCGTCGCCCGTGCCGTCGCGGGCTGGCTCGACTTCTACGAGCGCTTCGACCTGGAGAAGTACGGCGGGCAGGGCGGGCCGCTGCACGACCCCTGCGTGATCGCCCATCTGCTCGCGCCCGAGCTGTTCTCGGGCCGGCGCATCAACGTCGAGATCGAGACCGTCTCGGACCTCACCCGCGGCATGACCGTCGCCGACTGGTGGGGCGTGACCGACCGCTGCCCCAACGCGCATTTCGTCGGCCACGTCGACGCCGACGCCTTCTTCCGTCTGCTGACCGAGCGGCTGGCCCGCCTGTGAGCGCCCGGCTCCACCTGTGTGGCGCCGAGGCGCTCGATCGGCTCGACCCGATGGTGGCCGCCTTCCATGACGAAACCGCGGTCGAGAGCGACGCCGCGCATCGCCGCGCGGGTCTCATGCCTCTGCTCGACGGCTCGCCCTATGGCGCGGTCTACCTCATCGGGCCGGAGCGGGCGCCGGTCGGGTATCTCATCGTCACCTTCTCGTGGTCGCTCGAATTCGGCGGCATGGACGCCACGCTCGACGAGATCTGGATCCGCCCCGCCGTGCGCGGCCGCGGCATGGCCCGCGAGGCGCTCGAGGCGCTGATCGGCGCGCTCCGACCCGCGGGCGTCGCCGCCATCTCGCTCGAGGTGGAGCGGGGCGGGCCGGCAGAACAGCTCTACGCGGGGCTCGGCTTCGAGGGGCGCGGGCGCTTGATGCTGATGAGCCGGCGCCTCTGAGGGGCTGGCGCGGCGGGCGGTGGCTTCATAGGTTTCCGCTGACAGACGGAGACCGCGCGACATGACCCTTCACGTCCCCTTCGACAACACCTACGCCGCCCTGCCCGAGCGCTTCTACACCAGGATGGCGCCCGAGCCGGTGAAAGCGCCCGAGATGCTGCTGCTGAACCGGGCATTGGCCCAAGAGCTGGGCATCGACCCCGACGCGCTGCTCAGTGAAGAGGGCCTGGCGGTGCTCGCGGGCAACGCGGTACCCGAGGGAGCCGACCCGCTCGCGCAGGTCTATGCCGGGCACCAGTTCGGCGGCTTCTCGCCCCAGCTCGGCGACGGGCGCGCGATCCTGCTCGGCGAGGTCGTGGGCCGCGACGGCAGGCGCCGCGACCTCCAGCTCAAGGGCTCCGGCCGCACGCCCTATTCCCGCATGGGCGACGGGCGGGCGTGGCTCGGGCCGGTGATCCGCGAGTTCATCGTCTCCGAGGCCATGCACGCGCTCGGCGTGCCCACGACGCGGGCGCTCGCCGCCGTCGCCACCGGCGAGACGGTGCTGCGCGAACGCCCCTTCCCCGGCGGGGTGCTGACCCGCGTCGCGTCGAGCCATATCCGCGTCGGCACCTTCCAGTATTTCGCCGCCCGCGGCGACACCGAGGCCCTGCGCGCGCTGACTGACTACGCCATCGCCCGCCATTTCCCCGAGGCGGGCAGCCCGCTCGCCCTGCTCGAGGCGGTGATCGACCGGCAGGCGCGGCTCGTGGCGCACTGGATGGGCCTCGGCTTCATCCACGGGGTGATGAACACCGACAACACCGCCATCTCGGGCGAGACGATCGACTACGGCCCCTGCGCCTTCATGGATGCCTACCACCCCGCGACCGTGTTCTCGTCGATCGACCATGGCGGGCGCTATGCCTATGCCCGCCAGCCCGAGATCCTGGCGTGGAACCTCGCGCAGTTCGCCACCTGCCTGCTGCCCCTGATCGACGCCGACCCCGACCGCGCCGTCGCGCGGGCACAGGCGGCGATGGACCGCTACCCCGAGCGGGCGCAGGCGGAATGGGCACGCGTCTTTCGCGCCAAGCTGGGCCTGGCGCGCGACGAAGAGGGCGATGCCGAACTCGCCATCCGCCTGCTCGAGGTCATGGCGGCCGCGCGCGCCGACTTCACCAATGTCTTTCGCGGGCTCGCCGACGGGACGGCGCGCGACTGGTTCGCCGACCGCGCGCCTTTCGAGGCGTGGGAGACCGAGTGGCGCGCCCGCCTCGCGCGGGAGGAGGGCGACTGGGCGGCGCGCGTCAGGGCGGCGAACCCGGCGCTGATCCCGCGCAATCACCGGGTGGAAGAGGCGATCCAGGCGGCGCTCGTCGGCGATCTCGAACCCGCCCGCGCCCTGCACGCGGCCTTGTCGACGCCCTATGCCGACCCCGACGCGGCCACGCGCTCCTACACCCGCCCCCCCGAGGAAAGCGAACTGATCCACGCCACCTTCTGCGGCACCTGAGCGGCAGGCTGTCGGGCGGCGCGCGAGAGCCGACCCAAGTCGCGGGGCAGCCGCGGGGAAGGCAGCCCGGGCCCTCAGGTCGGGCGCCCGGAGAGCACGCCAGGCGTGCGCGGCGCCGCATTGGCGCCCGACGCCCCACGGTCGTCCGTAGCGGCGGAAGGGCGAGCGCGCCCGGGCAGGGCGGATCGGGCGGCGCGGATCGGGCGGCGCGGATCGGGCGAGGCAAGAGCTGCCGCCGCCGGGTGCGCGTCAGCCCGATTGCCGGGGGGCAGCGCTCCGGCGCGCTCGTCTCACCGCAGGGCGCCTGCGGCGCGCAGGGCATCCATCTTCGCGGCGTCGAACCACCAGTAATCCTCGCCGCGGATGTAGTCGGGCTTGGTCTCGGGCCGTCCGAACACGTCCCAGTAGGCGAGCCAGTGCGCGGCCTTCGACCAGTTCGACACCCAGATGTGCTGCGACCGCAGCACCCGGTCGAGGGCGCGGGCGGCGGCGACCATCTCGTCGCGGCTCTCGGCCCCAACCACGCGGTCGATCAGCGCGTCGACCACCGGATCGGACACGCCCGACAGATTGAAGGAGCCAGGCTGGTCGGCGCTGGCCGAGCCGTAGATGTTGCGCAGCTCGACCGAGGGCGTGTTGCCCACCACCAGCCGCGCCCCCGTCATGTCGTAGTCGAACTCCTCCTGCCGCTGCTGCATCTGGGCGCTGTCGATCTGAACCCATTCGGCATCCACCCCGATCCGGCGCAGGTTCTCGACATAGGGCAGCACGATGCGGCCGAAGGCCGGGCTGTCGGAGATGAACTCGACGCTCAGAACCTCGCCCTCGGCGTTGCGGCGTATCCCGTCGTCGCCCGGCACCCAGCCCGCCGCGTCGAGCAGGGCAGAGGCCTCGCGCACCGCGTTGCGGTCGCCGAGCCGCGGCGCGCTCACCGAGGGCACGAAGGCGGGCTGGGTGAAGATCTCTTCCGGCAGCCGGTCGCGGAACTCCTCCAGCAGGGCTAGCTCGGTCCCCTCGGGCAGGCCCCGCGCCTCCATCTCGGAATTCTCGAAGAAGCTGTCGGTGCGCTCGTAGAGCCCGTAGAAGAGCTGCTCGTTCGACCATTCGAAGTTGAACATGCGCCCCAGCGCCTGCCGCACCCGCACGTCCCTTAACTTCTCCTTGCGCGTGTTGATCCAGAAGCCCTGCGTGCCCGAGGGGCGGTTGTCGGGGATCACCTCCTGCACGACCCGGCCCGCATCGAGCGCGGGAAAGTCGTAGCCCGTCGCCCACTGGGCCGAGGTGAACTCCTCGTGGAACAGGTATTGCCCCGATTTCAGCGCCTCGAAGGCGGCGACGTTGTCGGCGAAATACTCGTAGACGACGCATTCGAAATTGTCCTTGCCCACGTTCACCGGCAGGTCGGCGCCCCAGTAGTCGTCGCGCAGGCAATAGGTGATCGAGCGGCCCGGATCGGCGTCGTCCACCTCGAAGGGGCCCGAGCCCACGGGCGGCTCCATCGTCGAGCGGGTGAAGTCGACCGTCTCGTAGTAGTGAGCCGGCAGGATCGGGATCTGCCCGACCTCGCCCGGCAGGTCGCGCGTCATTGCGCCCTCGCGGAAGTCGACGCGGATGGCGTGCTCGTCGAGCACCTCCGTCGCGACCACATCGTCGAGCAGCAGGCGATAGGCCGGCAGCCCGTCCTCGGCCAGCGCCTCGAGGGTGAAGGCCACGTCTTCCGCCGTCACCGGCTCGCCGTCGGAAAAGCGCGCCTCCGGGCGGAGGTGGAAGATCACGAAGGACCGGTCTGCGGGGTACTCGATGCGCTCGGCGAGCAGCCCGTAGGCGGCGTCGGGCTCGTCGTAGGCGCGGGCGAGAAGCGTGTCGTAGAGCCGGGAGAGGCCCTGAGCCGGCTCGCCGGCAAGGACGAAGGCATTCAGGCTGTCGAAGGTGCGGCTGGCGCCGGTGCCGCGAAAGCTGATCTCGCCCCCTTTCGGCGCGTCGGGATCCACATAGTCGAAATGCGGGAAGTCGGGCGGATACTTGAGCTCGCCGAAGGGCGAGAAGCCGTGGCTCTCGATCCTCTCCTGCGCCGCCGCGCCGCCTCCCCCCACCGCAACCGCGAGCGCGACCGCCAGACCCGACGCTCCCCTTCCGGCCCTGATGCCCATGCCGTCCTCCCTGTGCCGTGCAACGCTGCGGAAAGGATAGGGCATCGGCGCCGCGATGGGAGTCTCCTCGCACGGCATGGCGCGGCCGACCGGAGCAGGATCGGGCGCAGGATCGGGCGTGGGCCGGGGCGAGGGGCGGGTGTGCCGCGAAATCGGGCAGGCTCAGATCGGGCCGATCACCATGTTCTGCCACATCCCCCACATCGCGGTCAGGAAGATCGAGACCATGCCGATCCCCTGAACCGACAGCCGATGGCGGGCAAGAACGCGGTGCAGGCCCTCCCCGTCGGCCGCGCGGATGCGGTGCGCCGTGCGCAGCGACAGCGCGAAGACGATGGAGAGGGGAAAGGCGAGCAGGAAAAGCGCCTGGGCGAACTCGATGTCATAGACGAATCCCACGATGGCCAGCGTGGTCAGGGCGAAACAGGCCAGCGCGAGAAGCGACAGCCCGGCCGCCTCGGCGATGTGCAGCAACCGGTTGACGTTGACCCGCACCATGTCGCGCAGGTCCTCCTCGGCCTCGCCCCCGTCGCGGCGGGCGCGGGTGACCATGTCGTAGGGCACGCCGAGCACGTAGTGGGAGGCGGTCGACCAGACGACGGCGAGCGCGATCCAGAACCACAGATTCGAGAACGACCGGAGGTCGATCACCTCGGTGACGGTGCGGTACAGTTCCTGCACGGGCGGCTGCTCTCCCTCGTGCGCCGGTCGTTACCGGTCTTTCCCTGGCGGTCAATGCGCCCCGTGCCGGGCCTTGTGGTGGCGTGTCGTCCCAGTGCCGGGTTCGTTCCGGGCGGCCGCGGTCGGCCACGGCTCGCTCCGGCGGCCGGACCCTACCGGCGCCGTGCGCGGATTGTAACCCTTGAGATGGCCCGAGATCCATGCAACGTCGCGGCGCTCCCGAGGCCGGAAGAAGACGAAGCGATGCGCCCCACCCAAGCCCCCTACCCCGCCGGCCGGCCGCGCCGGCTGCGCCGCACCGAACCGCTCCGCGCGCTGGTGCGCGAGACCCACCTGACGCCCGGCGACCTGATCTGGCCACTCTTCGTGCGCGACGGGTCGGGCGTGCGCGAGGACGTGCCCTCGATGCCCGGGATCGTGCGCCGCTCGGTCGACGGCATCGTGGAAGCGGCCGAAGAGGCGCGCGACCTCGGCATCCCCGCGATCTGCCTGTTTCCCTGCACCGATCCCGCGCTCAAGACGGAAGGCTGCGAGGAGGCGTGGAACCCCGACAACCTCGCCAACCGGGCGATCCGGGCGGTCAAGCGGGCGGTGCCGGAGGTCGCGGTGATGACCGACATCGCGCTCGACCCCTACAACGCGCTCGGCCATGACGGGATCGTGCGGGGCGGCGTGATCGTCAACGACGAGACGGTCGAGGCGCTGGTGAAGATGGCGCTGGCGCAGTCCGAGGCGGGGGCCGACATCCTCGGCCCCTCCGACATGATGGACGGCCGGATCGGCGCGATGCGCCGCGCGCTCGAGGCGGCGGGGCACACGGATGTCGCCATCCTCTCCTACGCGGCGAAATACGCCTCGGCCTTCTACGGGCCGTTCCGCGACGCGGTGGGGGCGTCGGGCGCGCTGAGAGGCGACAAGAAGACCTACCAGATGGACCCGGCCAACACCGACGAGGCGATCCGGCTGATCGAGCGCGATCTGGCCGAGGGCGCCGACATGGTGATGATCAAGCCGGGGATGCCCTATCTCGACATCTGCCGGCGGGTGAAGGACGCCTTCGGCGCGCCGACCTACGCCTATCAGGTCTCGGGCGAATACGCGATGCTGCGGGCCGCCGCCGCCAATGGCTGGG
>OFEU01000676.1_pt1 | contig 13905 bp, 8 predicted proteins | sample 1521221 | NCBI WGS metagenome assembly OFEU01 (sample SAMN03766357, study PRJEB24113) | microbial mat metagenome | isolation source: enrichment culture HLUCC-O from microbial mat sample contains cyanobacterium... | reverse complement strand
GAGTCAGTTGATGAGTTTGTGGAAGGTGGCGGATGAGGAGACGGCGCAGTTGATGGAGGATTATTATCAACGGTTGTTGGCGGGGGAGGGACGGAGTGAGGCGTTGCGGGAGGTGCAGTTGGACTGGCTGGAACGGGGGGCGCATCCCTATTATTGGGCGTCGTTCCTGTTTTCGGGGCAATGGACTCCTATGGATGATTTTACGGAGATGTGAATAAGCTCGGAGGCTCCAGAAATACATCTAATCAGTAGAAACTCGTAGGGAGTATTGGTGATGGTTCTGGATATTGTGACTTGGGGTGGCTTCGATATTGCCTTTGCAACGTCTGGGGATGATGTGATTATTGTGGCTGATTTGCCCCCCGAGCAACTCGATCGCCTGCAAAGTTCACCCCTGACGGATATCATCGATCTCGTGGATGGGGATAACTATTTGCAAAATAATGATGTGGGACGATGGCTCTTGGGAGGGCCGGGGAGTGACACGATTATTGGCGGGGCTGGGGATGATACGATTTTGGGTGGCCCGGGGAATGATTCTCTGATTGGTGGCTCGGGTAACGATATCCTCTGGGGAGAGGAGGGGTTGGATACGCTCACCGGTGGGGATGGCTCGGATTGGTTTGTTTTGGCTGATTCTCCGGCGAACCGGGATGTGATTACGGATTTCACCGGGGGTCAGGATAAAATTTTCATCCTTGATGATGTCTCGTTGGAGGATGTTCAAATCCAAAATCCGCTAACCGGTCCGAGTTTAATTCTCCAAGATGGTGTGCCACTGGCGGTTATTTTAGACCGGAGTGTTCTGTTGTCTGAGGGGGCTCTTTTGAACAATGAAGTGTTGGCATCTGCCCAAAACTTTATTGCTTTGAGTAATCAGGCGTTACTGAGCGATCCTGAGAATGCTTTGCTGTATAACGATCGCGGTGAGGCATTCTCCTATTTAGGACGACATTCTCAGGCGATTGATGATTTTACTGTCGCCCTCTCTCTCGACCCCGAGAATGCGTCGCTTTATTATGCGAATCGAGGTTTGTCGTTCTCTGTGTTAGGCGATCGCGAACAGGCCCTGGCTGACTACAATGAGGCGATTGAGGCTAATCCTGAGAATGCTCAGGCTTTGGTGGGCCGGGCTGGGATTTATTTCGATTTAGACGAGCTTGAGTTGGCTCTGGATGATTACACTGAGGTGATTCGCTTACGACCGGATGTTGCTTCAATCCATTACAATCGCGGCTTAATCTATCGTCAGCTCGAACAGTATGATGAGGCGATCGCCGACTTTACCACCGCCATTGACCTCAATCCTGATGATGTTATGGCCCATCTATTTCGCGGTCTTGCTTACCAAGACAATGGCAATATCAGCGCGGCGGTACAAGATTATGAGCAGGTGATTGAGTTGGATGAGAATTATGCTGATGGTCACTATCTTTTGGGATTGATGTATCGACAATCCTTTGATTTGAGGGCATCGCGAGCGAGTTTTAAGGAGGCGGCTCGTTTGTATGAAATTCAGGGGAATGAGCAGGGATTGCTGAATGTGGCTCAAGAGATAACTCTGTAGGTTTACAGGGTCAATATATTATGTGTTTTCGTGTCATGGCTGAAGCGGTGACAGGGAAAGTCGGAGGCTGAAGCTGTCTGGTACGGGAGGCAGAGCCTCCCAGTTGGCATTCCTAGGCAGAGCCTAGGAACGAGGGGGGACGAGGGGGACGAGGGGATGAGGTAGGGGCAACCACAAGGGATTGTCCCTACATTTGCCTGGGTAAATATAAGGGATTTTTTCTACGTTTTTTTGGGAAAAATTAATTTGAAAAACATGAATTTAGCTGAATAACCTCTGATACTCCAGACATATATTAAATCAGAATAAACTCACAGGGAGTATCCATCATGGTTCTCGATATTAGTAGTGGAGATGGTTTTGATTTTGGCTTGGCAACGTCTGGCAATGATACGATTTTTATGGAGGATTTGCCGCCGGATCAACTCAATCGATTGCAAAGTTCGTCGCTGACGGGTGCGATCGCCCTCCTGGATGGTAATGACTATCTGGTTAATGATGATGTGGGACGGGTGTTATTTGGCAATGAAGGAGATGACACGATTATTGGTGGCGCCGGGGATGATACGATTTTCGGCGGTCAGGAGAATGACTCGATTGTCGGTGGGGAGGGAAATGATCTGCTCTCGGGCGATCGCGGCTTTGATACCCTCACTGGTGGTGGAGGGGCCAATCAGTTTATTGTCGCTCCCGGACCGGATGACCGGGATGTGATTACTGATTTCACGGTGGGACGGGACAAGATGATTCTACGAGAAGGAGTCGCACTGGCCGATGTCCAAATCCAAAATACGGCCCTTGGCACTCTGATTTTGCAGGATGGAGCGGCTTTGTCGATTCTGCAAACCCCTCGAATCCAAGTCAGTGCCAATGATTTTCTCACCAATGAGGATTTCCAGACAATCCAAGACACCATCCGCCAGACGACCAATACCTTGCAGCAAGATTCTCGCAATGCTGACGCTTATAATGAACGGGGTCAAGCCTTCTCTCGTTTGGGACGACAAGAAGATGCGATCGAGGATTTCACTCGTGCCTTATCCCTCGACCCGGCTCAAGCGTCTGTCTATTACACAAATCGGGGTCGTGCTTTCTTCGTCCTTCGAGACCAAGACAGTGCCATTGAGGACTATACTCAAGCCATTCGCGCTAATCCCAATAATGCCGCAGCCTTCTTCGGTCGTGGCGTAACTTACAGTGTCTTTGAGGACTACGAGTTAGCAATTGAGGACTATACCCGAGCCATTCGTCTCAACCCCAATGACTGGGTGAGTTATTTCAATCGGGGTTTGGATCACAGTCGCCTGGAACAATATGATGAGGCGATCGCCGATCTGACCCAAGCCATTCGCCTTGATCCTGATGATGTGCTTCAGTACTCCGTCCGCGCCTCAGCTTACGAGGAGATTGGGGAGCTAGAGGCAGCCGTTGAGGATTATGAGCGTATTATCGAGTTAGATCCCAACTTTGCCGATGCTCATTATCGTCTCGGTTTGGCCTATCGAGAGTTGTCCGACGAGACGGCGGCACAAGCCAGTTTTGAGGAAGCGGCTCGTTTGTACGAACGTCAGGGAAATCAGGAGGGACTGGACAATGTTGCTCAAGAACTTGATCTGACTGACGAGAATCTCGGTTAAGGCTCCAGAGCTGAACTGACTTCGGTGCTTTTACATCACACAATAGCCCAAGCTGTGAGCGTCGCTGATTGCAGCTTGGGTTTTTTGCCAATGGCCGGCATCTAGGCATCAATATCTATGAATAAGAGAACCACTCTCAGAAATACGTATTAATGATGGCACAGAGCAAGGAGAGTCATCCCCGAGCCACTGAACCCTGGCCACTATTATCCTTGACTATTTCTGGGACTATGTCTGGGGTTTCGCTATCACACCTGTGCCACTGTCGCTTCTTGCAATGTCATGGATAATGCTTTTTACTACTGGCAACTGATGCGTCTGAGGTCATCGGGTCAGTCTCAGATTCAGGTCAAACTAGAGGTGCAAACTTGGCTGCAAGAACGCTTCCCAACGGCCCTGCTGGACCCCGATTACCCAGATAGCCAACTTCAACGGCAGTTATGCAACTGCTGGCGAAACCAGAAGCAAGATGCGGACTTGGCTCAGTTGAGTCTTCGTTGCTTCATCAGTCATCAGATTCACCAGTCTTGTCTGAATCTGGCGCAACGCTATGGAGACCGCTATGGACTCTCCTTGCCGGAGTTATTGGCTGTGGTTCTCGATGATGAAGGGAGGCGTTCCCCAGTCTATCGTCCTCTGAGTCTGGAGATTCTTGAGAGTTATGACCCCGACAAGTCCGCCTTAAATACCTGGACTCGTCAACTGACCCACAACCATCCTGGGCTGAATTGCGTATTGTTAGATAAGGGCATCTATCGTGCCAGCGACTGGGCTATCCTCAATGATACCAATGCTGAGCAACTCGAACGGATTTTACGAGACTATCACTTGTGTAGTAACCATGAAATTACTCAGGCCTTGAGCCTCTTAGAACAGTATCAACAAGTCTATCGGCGCGATCGCCTACTGCAACGGCGTCTCGGTCAACAGGGACGCTGCCAAACTCCCAGCGAGAAGCAATTGCAACAGATGAACCCCACGGTTTCTAGTGGAGTTGTTCTCAAACAACTCAAACACCTTGCCAGTCAATTACGAGAGTATCGTGTTCATGTTCGCAGCGGTAATCCCCGACTCTACCAGCCGCGAGATGAACAGGAATTAGAAACCTTGGTGGGGCAACAACCCGGTAACTGGGGGGCGATGGAGGATGAGTCAGAGCGTTTTTTGCAGGTTTATCGACAAGCCCTCAAAGACACTCTGGCGGGGGCGATCGCCCAAGTCCTAAAAACCAACCTAGACAAACTTCGTCGTCGCAAAAATGGACGCGATACCGCCTACCTAGAGGGACTACATCTATCCCAATGTCAGGGTCTCTCCATGACAGAGATTGCGCCCAAAATTGGACTCAATTCTCAAGTCCAAGTGACGCGACTCCTCAATCTCAAACGCCTGCGATTAGAGGTGCGCCATCTCCTGATTACGAAACTCTATCAACGGATCACTCAAGAAGCCCTCAACTATATCCCAATCGAGCGGCTTCACGCCATTGACCAAACCCTCGAAACCCTACTCACTGAACTGGTGGATGACATGATGGCAGAATCAGCGGCTCAAACTCAATCCGCCAAATCTTGCCAACAGATTAGTCGCTTTAATGCTGCATTATGCCGTGCCATTTGTCCATTACGCCAGGGGTTTGAGTAATGGGTATCTTGCTATCCAACCTTGCGTTCTTTCTCCTTACCCAATGTCATCATGACTTACTTTAGCGAATGCCAACTTCTCGACCTTGACCCGGATCAAGGAACAACCGTTCATCTGACCACTGGGGCTGTGAATTGGGCGGTTGAAGTCTGTCAAGAACATATCGATACGGATCACCAATGGTTTTGTTTTTTGCGGGCCATGGCGATTAGGGGGTTACAGCAATGGCTCGATCAGGGCGCTGAGGCGTTACCCCTCGATTACAGTCGTGAAACCCCACCGAACCCTGGCGTGAACTGTCAAGTGAAGGGATTTCGTCTCTGCTTGGTGGTGCAGGGTAGCCTCAGTGATGGCTTAATTTCCATTCCCCGGTATACCCTCAAGGACCCCCTGAACTTTGCCCATTTATATGTCCTGGCGGAAGTGCAGGAGGAAGCGGACCAAGTGAAAATCTTGGCGGGATTGCGCCGCGATCGCCTGGTGAGCTTGAAAGAGTCTGGAAACCTTGCCCTGAGCCGTAAAGGCCATTATCATGTGCCTCTCGAAGACTGGGATCTCTCTCCTGAAGACCTCTTGCTCTATCTACATTGTCTCAATCCCGACAAACTGGAAACAGGTCATTCCGAAAACTCGGTTCCGGCGCGTTGTCTGTGTCCCCAGCCAACCTTAAATGTGCGAGACTGGCTGCGAGACCAACTTGATACGGTGGCTCAGCGGTTTCACTGGACGTTGCTACCCCCCTTAGCCCTATCCCATCAGTTGATGTCGGTGCAAACCCCCGCCGAAGAACTCGAAACCTTGCTCAGAGACTTGGAACGACAGGGGGTGACTATTCCCGAAACCGCGAGAGGCGCGTATCAGGAGTTACACCATCAAGGACTTCCCGGCCGTCTCTATGCCCTAACCTGGAAGGTATTTGACTCCCACTATTCTCCAGAATGGTCCTTGTTCCTCTGCCTCGGACCCCGTCCTGGGGAGTCCTTAGCACCGGGAACTGAACTGATTGTTCAGGATGAAACGTCGGTCTTAGTTCGCCAAGGCCTTAACGAAGACTCGGGAGAGGCGTATCTCTATACTCAGGTGATTGGTAACTTCGAGGAGCAGTTTACGGTGAGTATCATCTCCGGTGAGGGAACCCCTCTTACGCTGCCCCCCTTTACCTTTCACACTTGAGCGACTCTCTCGCAGCCCCTGTCCTGATGCCATGGCCTACCGACTCAGTATCCATCAAATTGAGCAAAGTTGTCTGTTTGACCTGATGTGGGGTCAAGGACAGCGATTAACGGCCACCATCGCCTTTCCCCAGGTTCTCTTGAGTCTCTATCAAGCCTGGCGACGAGCCTATTTGGGCTATTACAAACATTTAGGGGCGAAAAATCTTTCACCCCTACGGGGTCGGGTGGGGGCCATGGGACAGTTAGCGGGGCCGCCGGTGGATTGGCATAGTCAATTGGTGCAGGCGGAGGCTCGTTTTCTCTCGGAGTTCCATCGTTGGCTGAAACGGGGGGAGTTGTTTGATTTGCGATCGCAGTTGGCAACTCCCTTAACCCCCGGCTCAAACGACACCTTATTTTTAACCTGTAGTCCCCTGGAACTGGCTCGTTTTCCCTGGGAGACGTGGGAATTTGGCCGACATATCGAGGTGGTGCGTTCGCCTCCCACACTCTCCCCTCCAGCCCCCCGTCAGAGCTTCCGACGGAGTAAACCTCGGGTGTTAGCGATTTTGGGAGATGAGACGGGTCTTAATTTTAAGGGAGAGCGTCTGGCCCTGAAAGCCCAACGACGCTGTTTAGACATTCACTATGTAGGCTGGCAACCGGGGGACGAGTCCCGAGGTCTGAAAGAGCGGATTTGTCGGGCGATCGCCGACCCCCAAGGCTGGGATATCATCTTTTTTGCCGGTCACAGTAATGAAGCGGCGTTGCTTGATGGACAGGTGGCGATCGCCCCCCAAACGGCCCTATCCATTCGCGATCTCAGCCCCTATCTCCAACAAGCCCAAGAACGAGGGTTACAGTTTGCCCTCTTTAACTCCTGTTCGGGACTCGATATTGCTCAAGGCTTAATTAACCTGGGTTTAGCCCATGTCGCTATCATGCGCGAACCGGTCCACAATGAGGTGGCCCAGGAGTTTTTAGTGCATTTTTTGCAAGGACTCTCAAGCGGTGAAACGGTGCAAACGGCCGTACGCGGGGCCGGTGAGTTCCTGAAATTAGAGAAAAACCTCACCTATCCCTCCGCCTATTTAGTTCCCTCCATCTTCCGACATCCTGAATCCGCTCCCTATCGACTGCCCGACGTAGGCTGGCGGGGCTGGTGGCGACGTTGGCGACCCACAAAAGTGGAGATGGTGGCGGTGGCGTCTCTACTGCTGTTGAGTGTGCTGCCCAATCTGCAATATTGGTTGTTGGATCAGCGGGTGGGGATGCAGGCCCGCTATCGAGATTGGACCGGTCAGGTGGCGTCCGATGACCTGCCGCCGGTGGTCTTGGTTCTCGTTGACCAACAGACCTTCCAACGGCGGGGTCTCAGCCAATATAAACCCATTGACCGCCAGTTATTGGCCGATATTATCGCGGGGGTGATGGAGACGGGTGTATCGGTGGTGGGGGTGGATTATTTGCTGGATTTACAAGACCCTCGGGGACAGGATGCGGCGTTGCGTCAGGTGTTGGCCGAGGCGTTCGGGCGTCAGGTTTGGTCGGTGTTGATTACGGTGCGCAATCCTGGGGGCGAGTGGGTTGATGTCTATCCTGAGGTGGCTGAACGGGACTGGCTGCTGTTGGGCGATGCTTGGGTTCCCTTCTGGCATATTCGTCCTCGTCGTGAGTCTCCCCGGCAACGAACGCCCTTTAGTTATCAGTTGGCGATCGCCCATCAACTTCAGCAACAGCAAGGGGATCGTCCTCTGGCGGGGTCACGGGAAGACCAGGTACAGGAGTTTCTTCGGGAGGGGTCGGGGTTATCTCCTTGGGCAGAGTTACATCCGCTGACCTTATGGTCCTATCGTTGGCGTCAGCGTTGGTTACAGCCGCTGTTGGATTTTTCTCTGCCTCCCCAGGTGATTTATGAGAGGGTGTTGGCTTGGCAATTGCTGGAATCCCCCGAGGCGACGTTGGCTGAGTTGAGGCGAGAGGATTGGTCTGATGCGATCGTGATTATCGCGGCGGGGGGCTATTACGAGGCGGGGATTGAGCGAGATGGGGGGGATAATCTGCCGCCACCCCCGGCCATACGCTATTGGCAACGGCGGCAGGGACGGGGACGGGCAGCATTTATGGGGGGCGAGGCTCATGCTTATATGACCCATCATTTCCTCACCAATCATCTGGTGATTCCTATTCCTGATAGCTGGTTGCTGTTGGGGACGGTGTTGGGCTGCAAAGTGCTGGTGGTGTATGGGCGGGAACGCTGGCGGGGTCGGGGTTGCTGGTGGGCTGGACTGGGGGCGATCGCGGTGTATGGTGGGGTGTCGTTGCAGGTCTATATTAGCGCCGGGCTGTTGTTCCCTTGGTTGTTTCCGGCGTTGGCGATCGCCCTCTATAGCTGGGATATGGGCCGCTCTGAATAAGTGGTGTCTCTGTGGAAATACATAGAATTAGGGAACAGGGGGGAAGAAGGGAACAGGGAACAGGGAACAGGGAACAGGGAACAGGAAGACCCCATCCCTAACCCCTCCGATGGAGGGGAGAACCCACCCCGCCCTTCGGGCACCCCTCCCAAGAGGGGAAAGACATAGGGGCGAACGGCTGTTCGCCCTCTTTCGGCAAGGGGCGATCGGCAATAGACACATTGAGGCGGCAATAGACACATTGAGGTGATGCACTATGAATCGACGATTGGGACGAGTCAACGTGGGATGTTCTCTGGTTTTGATGACTCTGATGGGGCTGATGGGGCTGTCGCGCCCTCTCTCGGCTCAGGAAGCGCAGTCGACGCAACAACCGAACAGTTCTTCGGACGAGGTTGAGGATGAGGGACGTGGGGGCCACTCCGGCTCTCGGGGGATGCTGTTCTGTGTCCGCCCCGGCCAGTCTCGGGATATGACCGTTCCCCTGATGCTGGGGAGGGAGTTGCCGGTGGAGGCGTTCGGGGCGTTTGGGGTCAGTTCCTTCGGGCCTGGGGCCTTGGCGCGACGCGCTGAGGGCCTACCCCCTCCTTTTCCGACTGAGGTGGCGCAGATAGAGGATTCGGTGTTTGAGATAGCTTCAGACCCGGAGTTACAACTGACGCGGATTTTGGTCTGTGTTCCTTCGTTTTATCCTTCTGGGTTATCGGAAACTGAATAAGTGTATCATCCGTGGAAATACATAGAACTAGCACAACAATTTGGGGACTCGACCATGAATCTACGATTAAATTTGGGACTTGCCAGCACGACCACGGAACGGAGTTCGTTAGGGATGACGCCGATGACCATGATTACAGCGCCACCAGAGCTGTTGCGCTTGCAACCTCACCCTGAGCGGCGGCGAAATAGACGCAAGGTGGCACAAGTGGATCAAGATAAGTTCGTGGTGTCCTTTGAGGACTGGATTCGTGACGGGTTCCATCACCTCGAAGGCGATCGCGTTGAGGAAGCCCTGACGGTGTTTGAGGGCGTGATTGAGGCTGATGCCCGGATTGCGATCGCCTGGATGGGGCGAGGGTTTGTCCTAAATGAGTTGAAACGTCATGAGGAGGCGATCGATGCCTTTGAGCAGGCGTTGAACCTCGATAAAACCCTCTATTATGCCTGGGTAGGATTGGGACGCGCCCGGGAAGCCAAAGGGACACCGGAGTTGGCCTTATACGCCTATGACCCCGCCCTAGAGATTGATACGGAAATTGTTTGGGCTTGGTATTACCGAGGTCTCTCGTTGATGACCTTAGAGGAATATGAAGCCGCCCTGGTCTCCCTCGACGAAGCCTTGCGGTTAAGTCCTCAATGGGCCTCGATTTGGCATTGTCGCGGCTGGCTGTTGGGAACGATTGAACGGTATGGGGAGGCGATCGTCTCGTTTGATGAGGCATTAGCCTTAGACCCGAGCGATCCTTGGACTTGGTATTATCGCGGCCTCTCCCTCGCCTTTGCCGGGGAAACCCGAACGGCCCTAGAGTCGGTGAGTCAGGCTTTACGGATTAAACCGGGTCTAAGTCGCGCTCAGGACTTATTTGAGCAACTTCAGTCCCTCTTGGGAGAGTAACACGGGGGCGGGATCTCGCCCCTGCTGAGTAGCTTGTGCCAAACTCCAGGCTCAGGCTACTCGTTCCTGTTTTTCATGTTTGCGGGGCAATGGACTCCTATGGATGATTTTACGGAAAAGTGAATAAGCTCCCAGACTCCAGAAATACATATACTCAGTAAAAACTTTTAGGGAGTATTGCCGATGGTTCTGGATATTACAACTCAGGATGGCTTCGATGTTGCATTTGCCACCTCTGGCGACGATTTCATTGTCATGGCTGACTTGCCCCAGGAGCAACTCGATCGCCTCCAGAGTTCACCCCTGACCGATACAGTCGATCTCTTGGCTGGGGATGACTATTTGCAAAACAATGATGCCGCACGTTTCCTGCTGGGAGGCCCGGGCAATGACACGATTATGGGCGGTGTTGGCGATGATACGATTCAAGGCGATGCCGGGGATGATTCTCTGATTGGCGGGCCGGGCAATGATATCCTCTCTGGGGGTGAGGGATTTGATACTCTGACTGGGGGCGATGGCGCAGATCAGTTTATTTTGCCCAATTCTCCAGCCAACCGGGATGTAATTACCGATTTCAGAACCGGGAGCGATAAAATTCGTTTGCCTGAAGGGGTCTCTCTGGCGGATGTTCAGGTGCAAAATATTAGTGATGGGGCGCTCATTTTACGGAATGGGGCGGCTTTGTCGATTGTCTTGGAGAGTGAGATCCAACTCAACGAGAATGACTTTTTGACCAATGAGGATGTGGTTAACGCTCAGCAGTTGATAGTCGAGAGTAATCAAGCTCTGCTGGAAAATCCTCAAAATGCGCTGGCGTATAATCAACGGGGTGAAGCTTTGTACCGCTTGGGACGACAGGATGAGGCCACTCGGGATTTTACTATCGCCCTCGGCTTAGACCCGACTCGGGATTCACTGTACTACACCAATCGGGGTCGGGCTTTCTTGGCGTTACGGAATGAGGAACAGGCGATTGGGGACTTTACCCAAGCTATTCGCTCTAATCCTGAGAATGTTGATGCTTTCTTTGGACGCGGTTTGGTTTACTCGGTGGCTGAGGAGTTTGACCTGGCGATTCGTGATTATACGGCGGCGATTCGTCTGGAGCCAGATATTGCCGCCAGTTATTATAACCGGGGTTTGGTACGTGCAGAGCTTGAAGATTATAGTGAGGCGATCGCCGACTTCACACGGGCGATCGAACTCAATCCCGACGATGTTCTACAATACTTTGCCCGTGGTACGACTCAGGAAGAGGTCGGCAACGCCCCGGCTGCGGTTCCCGATTATCAACGCATTATCGAGCTAGATCCCAATTTCGCTGATGCTCACTATCGTCTGGGGATTGCCTATCGACGCTTCTTCAATTTGAGGGCCTCGCGAGAAAGTTTTGAGGAAGCGGCCCGTTTATATGAGATTCAGGGCAATGAGGAAGGATTATCGAATGTAGCTGAAGAGATTGGGAGGGGAGTCGGGTTGATTTAGTATCACATTCGAGGCGCTCTGTCAAGGGTTTATTGCTTTCTTGGTCGTTTCCTCCTTGACAGAGTGACCCGGACCTCCTCCGCTGGGCGCTAGAGGCAGGGTTCAGGGGGGCATTTGCTGGGATTGAGCCGTCCTCTGTGACCGCAAGGGTGAATAAGCTCGAAAGTTCCAGAACTATCTTTGATCAGTATAAACTCGTAGGGAGAATCCGGGAGTCGTGGCTGCTTACCGGAGAAACTCCCATCACATCCAGGAGGGTTGGACCCATGCAAGTACCGCGACATCTACTGACTTTGGGGCTATTGACTACATTGGGGCTAGGATTGCCAAGAGTCTCCCCAGTTTTGGCCGAGGAACCTCAGCGACTTGTTCAGTCATCGGTCAATCGGGACTTTGAACCGATTGATATCAGGGGACGGTTAGATGAAACTAGCCTTGTTTTGGATGATGGCAGATACCTTAACGTCTATCCTTTTGAAGGAATTGAGGGGCAAACGCTGGTCATTGACTTAATCAGTGATGACTTCGATGCCCACTTATTCTTGGCATCAGCGAGTGACGAGGTGGTGCTAATTGCCCAGGATAGCTATGGAGGCGAGAACACCAATGCTCGGATTGTGGTCGTCTTGCCAAGGACAGGTTCTTACAATATCGTAGCAACTTCAGCACAAGGACAGGAAATCGGAAATTACCGACTGACGGCACAAACTGCAACATCTTCTGACATTGAACAGGCAGAGTTATTAGAAGAAGCCAATCGTCTCAATCAGCAGGTAATAAGACTATATGAAGAAGGTCGTTACCAAGAAGCTATTCTTTTAGTACAACAGGCGTTAGAAATCCGAGAAACCGCCCTGGGAGAGTCTCACCCCGATGTTGCCACCAGCCTCAATAATTTGGCTCTACTCTACTATTCCCAGGGAAACTATAATGCCGCCGAACCGCTCTACCGTCGTGCCCTAGACATCCGAGAAACCGCCCTGGGAGAGTCTCACCCCGATGTTGCTGCCAGTCTCAGTGGTTTGGCTCTACTCTACCATTCCCAGGGAAACTATAATGCCGCCGAACCCCTCTTTCGTCGTGCCCTAGACATCCAAGAAACTGCCCTGGGAGAGTCTCACCCCGATGTCGCCCACAGCCTCAATAATTTGGCTCTACTCTACTATTCCCAGGGAAACTATAATGCCGCCGAACCGCTCTACCGTCGTGCCCTAGACATCCGAGAAACCGCCCTGGGAGAGTCTCACCCCGATGTTGCTGCCAGTCTCAGTGGTTTGGCTCTACTCTACCATTCCCAGGGAAACTATAATGCCGCCGAACCCCTCTTTCGTCGTGCCCTAGACATCCAAGAAACTGCCCTGGGAGAGTCTCATCTCCATGTCGCCCAAAGCCTCAATGGCTTGGCAGAACTCTACCGTGACCAGGGAAACTATAATGCCGCCGAACCCCTCTACCGTCGTTCCCTAGAAATCCGAGAAACCGCCCTGGGAGAGTCTCACCCCTCTGTCGCCACCAGCCTCAATAATTTGGCTCTACTCTACCATAACCAGGGAAACTATAATGCCGCCGAACCTCTCTACCGTCGTTCCTTAGAAATCCGAGAAACCGCTCTGGGAGAGTCTCATCCTGATGTTGCCACCAGCCTCAGTGGTTTGGCTCTACTCTACCGTGACCAGGGAAACTATGACGCTGCCGAACCGCTCTTCCGTCGTTCCCTAGAAATCCTAGAAACCGCCCTGGGAGAGTCTCACCCCCATGTCGCCGCCAGCCTCAATAATTTGGCTCTACTCTACCGTGACCAGGGAAACTATAATGCCGCCGAACCCCTCTACCGTCGTTCCCTAGAAATCTGGGAGACTGCCCTGGGAGAGTCTCACCCCCATGTCGCCACCAGCCTCAATAATTTGGCTCTACTTTACCAAGACCAGGGAAACTATAATGCTGCTGAACCCCTCTTCCATCGTTCCCTAGAAATCCTAGAAACCGCCCTGGGAGAGTCTCACCCCCATGTCGCCACCAGCCTCAATAATTTGGCTCTACTTTACCAAGACCAGGGAAACTATAATGCTGCTGAACCCCTCTTCCATCGTTCCCTAGAAATCCTAGAAACCGCCCTGGGAGAGTCTCACCCCCATGTCGCCACCAGCCTCAATAATTTGGCTCTACTCTACCAAGCCCAAGGAGATACATCTCAAAGCCTGAGTTTTCGTCAACGGGGCCTGGATATCCAAGAAACGAACCTGGCCCGGAATCTCGCCATCGGCTCAGAAGCCCGTAAACAAGCCTATATCGCTACTCTAACCGGCACAACTCATGCTACGGTCTCCCTCCATCTTCAAGATGCCTCAGACCATCCCGAGGCAGCACGTCTCGCCCTGACAAC
>OFEU01000673.1_pt1 | contig 13928 bp, 22 predicted proteins | sample 1521221 | NCBI WGS metagenome assembly OFEU01 (sample SAMN03766357, study PRJEB24113) | microbial mat metagenome | isolation source: enrichment culture HLUCC-O from microbial mat sample contains cyanobacterium... | reverse complement strand
TTGTAGCCGCCATAGGCATCGGCTTGCAGGATCCCGGACCATGCTGCGAGATGGTTTTGCGGGTGCTCGCCGCGTCGGTCACGCGAGTAATGGAACAGGGCAGCCGGTGGATCGGTCCCGGCAAAGGGGCGATCATCGCGCACGTAAACCCATAATCGGGCCGTATCGGTCTTGCCCTTCGCCATGACCGGCACGGTGGTATCGTCGCCGTGAATCCGGGGTGCTGCCAGAACATGCGCCTCGATCAACTTGTAGAGCGGCATCAGCGCATGGGCCGCCGCGCCGACCTGATCGGCGAGGGTCGAAACGCTGAGCGGCACGCCCTCGCGGGCAAACCGCTCGGCTTGCCGGTTGAGTGGTTGGTGTTGTCCGTACTTCTCGAAGATCAGCATCGCGAGGAAGCTGGGGCCTGCCCATCCTCGCGGGACCACATAGAATGGTGCCGGGGCCTGAGCGATCTTCTCGCAGTCCCGGCACGAGAACTTCTCGCGCACCGTCTGGATCACCTTCCAGGAGCGCGGGATCACCTCGAGGGTCTCGGTGACGTCCTCCCCGAGCTTCGAAAGGCGATCCCCGCCGCAGGCCGGGCAGGAACAGGGCGCAGGCACGACGACACGCTCGCGCGGCAGATGCTCGGGGAACGGCTTCCTTGCGGGCCGCTTGCGCTCGAAGGCCGTGACCGTGGTGGTCTTTGCTGCCGCTTCCTCGGCGATCAGATCATCCTCGGCTGCGTCAGCCTCGAGCTCTTCGAGCTGCAGCTCCATCTGATCGAGCAGGCGGCGGCTGCGTTCGGCACTGGGGCCATACTGCTCGCGCTTCAGCTTTGCGATCTGCAACTTGAGGTGGGCGATCAGCGCCTCGATGGCGCTCTGGTGGGCCAAGGCGTTGGCAAGCTTGGCCTCGGCCTCGTTGGCCTTGCGGGCCATCGTCGCCACCAGCGCCTTGAGCGCTTCGACATCGTCCGGAAGGGGCGAAATGACGGCTTCCATGGGCCAGAGTGAATCATCATCTGCACCCTGCTGCAAGGGCAAAATGCGTGTGTGCGACGATTATCCCGCGCTTGCCGGCCTCCACGTATACTGCGGGTTGCGCCAGACGATCCCTTCGAGCAGGCAGGCCAGCTGCGAGGGGGTGAGCGACACTGTTCCCTCCTTGGCTGAGGGCCACACGAACCGGCCCTTCTCGAGCCGCTTGGCGTAGAGCGACATGCCGATCCCGTCGTGCCAGATGATCTTGATCAGCGAGCCTGCGCGGCCGCGGAACACGAACAGATCCCCGCCATGCGGATTACGCTTGAGGCCTTGCTGGACCAACAGGGCGAGGCCCTGCATACCCTTCCTCATATCTGTGTGGCCCAGCGCGATCCACACCCGGGCGCCGGGAGGGATCATCGCAGAGTCTTCAGCGCGGCAGCGACCAGAGCCGGCGATGCCGCGGGGTAAATGCTGAGCCGCTTGCCGCGCGGCAGGTCGATGATCATCGCGGGGTGCTCGGCAGCGCTGGTAACCGCCGCGCTATCATCCATCACCGCTTCGGCAAATACCGGCGCCGGCAACGCCTCGGACACCTCGGCCTCCTGCGCTGCACCTGCATCGAGCAGCTTGCGCCGCCAAGTGTAGATCAGCGCCGAAGAAATATCGTGACGGCGGCACACCTCGGCAACGCAGGCGCCCGGCGCGAAAGCCTCGGACAGGATCCGCAGCCGTTCCTCGTCGCTCCAACGTCGGCGCCGCTGCGGCCCTGAAAATACCGTCACCTGACCCATCGACCACTCCTAAGTGCACTCACAAGAGCACACTTAAGAGCGCTAGCCACCTACCTCGGCAAGGCGGCCCCCGTCGGATGGATACGTGATTTTCGGAAGAAGCCGCACAGGTCCGCGCCCGCCAAGAACGCAGGTCCTCTTCATCACTCGCTCGACATCAATACACGGCGCCTCGAGCTTAAGCACCACGCTGCCGATCGCTTCACGATCGTGCACGGTCACGATGAAGCTGGTCAGCTCGCTTCCGACGATGCGCGCCTTGTTCTTTTTTCCGCGCCTACATCCTACCAGAATTCCTTGTCGCCGCGGTGGCCGCGCCAGGCGTTGTCCCATTTTTCGCCGACGGAGCCAGTGACCGGCCGGTGGCCAACTGGGTGATCTGCCATGACGTCATCGATGTGGGGCTTGTCCTTCATCGAAGCGAAGGCCCCAATCCCATGCCTCTGGAGGTAGGCGACGTAGGCATGCTCATGTTCGGTCTTGGGATCAGCCTTGCCCCAGGCGACGTCCTGAAATTGGCGCTGGGCTGCGGATTTGGGACGGCGGCGCTTCAGCCTCAGATCTTCGTAAAACTCGAAGTGGTCTCGAAGGAGCCTTTGGATCTGCCATTCGTCAAGCTTCATCGCTGACCATCACCGCTTACTCGCCCGGGCCTCTCATTATAGCTTGATTGACGGTCGAGTGCTAGATTTTCAAGGCCTTGCAAACTGCGCTGCTCGAGAAAGCGCGGCCCCATTCTGCCGAAGCGAACTTTGCCGTTATGTCCGTCACGTGCGGGTAGCGGCCGAAGGAGTGACCTCTATAGTGAGGGTTTTGAGAGGTTTGAGGTGAAGTGAGAATATGAGAAAGTGCACATGTGAACGTGTGAACGTGTGGGCATGACCCCAGGGGCTCGTGCTGCAACAGCCCGTCAATGACAGGAGAAACCGATGCGACTGTTCCAATGGCTGACCGACCTGTTCACGGGATCAAGCACCCCGCCAGGCTGCCCGATCGACGAGGGGCCCAGAGTAAACCCGGCCACCGGCCTTCCCATGGTCACCCGGCATCGGCGGTGTTGACGTGGGCGGCAACTGGTCGCCAATGTCCCCACCGCTCTACTGGCTGTCAGATCAGGCATGGGCGGCAATCGAACCGCGCTTGCCAAAGCAGCAGCCCGGACCACGCCGGATGGATGATCGCAAGGTTATATCCGGCATTATCCATATGCTCTTGTGCGGCACGCCTTGGGGCAGCTGTCCATGCTATTATGGAGTGGCCTCGACAGTCTATAAGCGCTGGCGCAAATGGAACCGAAGGGGGGGTTGGGCTCATATTCTCGCGTCGCTCAGCGACGCGGAGTGGGCCAGCGAGACGGCGCGTATCGATGCGAACTACATTGCTTATTATAATGACATTCAAAAGGCTGGTAATGCTCGAGGGCGGATGCGTCTCGACGCGCGTGCGGCGATAATTCGTCGAAGGCGGCCAACCTCTCCTGCCAAGAAGCGGCGTTGATCATAGCCGCCTTGAACACGCGGCACCTCCTCGAATAGCAGATCGTGCTGGTTTGCCAGAGCCAGGCAGTTCCTCCGCGATCATGCGTTGCTCTCCGATATTCCCGGCGCCTTGTTCCCTTTGCCAAGGTCCCGGCTAAACACTCAATCAAACCCTTGCACATTCCCATCACATCGGGATAGTATGCACACCATCACAGGGGCTGGGGCGGGTTGATATTCGCCTCGGCCCCGGCGTTTTTGTAACGACGTCCTTGTACTGCAAACGGTAAGAGGAACGAAAAATGGCAAGTTCCGTGGTGAGCCAACTCTGTTCTATCAGAGATGTTCTGGACGAGCAGCACGAGCAAATTTGTGCTGCCCACCTCCAGTTGGTCATCGACACCCTGTCAGAGCGGCCTGGCTTCTTCACGCAAGATCTTGCGCAGCACGATGATGGTGGCGGTTAGCTCAAAGGTGGTTTTCAAGCGCCTTGTTGATCTTCACAGCTGCGGCCTCTGTCAGAATGACTTCGATTCGCCGCCGGTCATGCGCGTCTTCCTTGCGCTCGATCAGGCCCATATTTTCAAGAGCCTGTAGCCATCGGAGCGCCGTTGTCGCCGGACAGGCTGCGCCGATAGAAGCACTTGTAACAGAAATTCGCCGTCCCGATCCTCTGGCCTTGTAGAGGTCAAGCATGATGTCCCATGCAGGGCTCACACAAAAACCGGGCATTCCGAAAATTGCGTCAACCCGGCGTCTTGCCGAGTAGATTTTGCCGGCTAACGCAAGTAACGCCGACTCTGTGGGAACTGTTAGCATTTCTTCGTCCGAAATGCTTCGCAGCTCAATCGCCAGAGCCTCCATTCTGTCCGCAATTGCTTGCCGGTTTTCATGTTGCCCGATCGACGCCGGGTATGTGCGACCCTTTTGAGATTCCTGTGTGAGTTCCGGATTCAACGAGACCTCCTAGGATCATAGGGGAAGATACGCTTGGCAACCAAACTAACTTGACAGCACTCCGCTTACTAACTTCGGTTAATTCATGATCGATTCGAAGCGTATCCGTATTTCTGCGTATCCGCAAATTTTTGTGGGCACAGGGCCGCCTCATTTTTGTGGGCACAGGGCCGCCTCAAATCCGCAAGTAATCCACAGTCTTTGGTTTTTCTGAAGGTCTCGAGGACCGAAAACTGCAGATTTTGAGAAGGGTCTTAAGGAAAGCTTCAGGCCCAGCGTGTCAAAGCGTAAGGCAGGTAGGCTTGAGTCGCTTGAAGCAAAGCATCGCTTTTCGACTCGGCCAAGAATAAAATTTTACGGCGACGCAACTTTATTATCGCCGTAGGTAAAGTGTTCGCGTCTCGCTGGGGCGGCACAAGTGTAGCAAAAGGGGACGGCCAGCATCAAAGCGCGTCTTTGGGGCTGTCGGATCCTCTGTTTGCCGCAATATTTACCGTTTAGGATATTGCTAATATGGGTGCATCCCGACTAATGGCGCCAAGGGATTACCATCGAAAAATGAACGACACAAAGCTTCAACGGGACGATGGCGCGCTTGAACGCGCACTTTCGCTTGCCGAAGCGGCACTCAACGAGTGTGACAAAGCCGGGTTCATTTATGCTGCTATCGATATTTCTTCTGCGATCGATAAGCTTAAGGCTTTGAAAATGAGCGAGCGTTCCAGCTAAGTCTGCATTGCGGGCAAGAGCCCGAAGGAGTAAATATGCTCCAATGCGGTCATCGGATGCCTTCGCTGTTTTTGATTCGCTCACAGAAAAGCAGCACCAGACTTTACGTCTGGCTGCACGGCACCGCACCTCCAAGCAAATCGCCAATGCACTCAGCCTCGCGCCTGTCACGATCGATAAGCGGATTGAGAGCGTTCGATCGCGCCTGGGAGCTATCCCTCGGGCAGATCTTCTGCGTCTCTATGGTGAGTGGAGTGATGCTTATGATCGAACCATATGCGATCCAATCATACTAGGTGAACAAGCTGATCAGCCTGCATTGATCTCGGAGCAACTCTCTGACGAGACGCTCCTGTTTCAAGATAGTGTTGTCTTCGACGCACGCGCCTCATGGGATCGATCGTCGGGGTGGTTGCGCCCGGGATTAAACCCTTCTGACCTGGGCGTCATTGGCAAGCTGCTGGTCATGTTGGGCGGCGCAATCGCAATCTTGATGGTTGCTGTGCTTTCCATGGCGTTCGCTGATGCGCTGATGTCGATGGTCAAAAGGTAGTTTTCCCCCGGTCCGCAAACCGTAGGAGAAGTTTATGACCCTGACCGTCAACGCTGCAACCGCCCGCTTCAATCGTGAAATTGCAGCTTCTGAAGCATCAATCGCTGATGCGCTCGTTGCGGCGACCTCGCTCATCCACACGGCGGCTATTGCCCAGCGCGATTTCCCCGATGCGCCTGTGGTCAAGAGCCAGGCCGCTCTGCTTCACCTCAACAAAATGCTTGCTACCCTCATCGAGGCGCGCGGCGAAGTTGCCAGGGTGCATGGGCAATTGCTCGACATCGGCAGGGAGATGGGCGCCACTGAAATTCCGTTTTGCCCTGAAGCGGTGGCCAGCGATGTGCGTGAAGACCTTGCTGCCTGACTTGCACTAACGGTGATGAGGCGACAGGTTAGCAGGCTATGATCCGATTTCTGGTTCAGGCTTTCCTGCTGACTGTCGTCTTCATCTCAGCGTGGCGCGTTGGAGGGAAGCCGGAAAAATATGTCGCAACCATCTATTTCTCGATGCTGGTCATCGGAAGCCTCGAGACTTTTGTCTATCAACCCACCACCCAAGCGCATTACGAAGACCTCCACGAATTTCGGTTCATGCTCGATCTTGCTGCTTTGGCAGGCATCCTCTTCGCAGCGCTGCGGTTTGATCGCTGGTGGACCTTATGGGTAGGCTCAGTCCAGTTCATCGCCGTGATGGCGCACCTGCTGCGCCTGTGGGACATGCCTATCCCGCCACTGGCTTATGCAGTGATGGAACGTTGGCCCGTGTGGATCGCCATAGCTCTTACTGGCCTCGGAACCTACCTGCACAGCCAGCGCCGCAACGCGACCCACACAGTTACCTGACCACGCTCCTCTCCCCGATCGATGAATCCCCGCATGCCCTTGCCTCGCGGCTGCTTTATCGGTTCGGTTCGATCGGCAAGATTGCTCAGGCATCCGACAACGAACTGCGCCAAGCAGCGGTCAGCGGCGAGCGATGGGTGGATGCGTTCCTGATGGTGCGCCGTTTGATGCATGACGGTATGCGCGAGGAGCTTATTCGGACAAGGTTGGGAGAAGACCAGAACGCCCTGTTTTCGTACCTTTCGCTGACCATGAAAAATCTCCCGGAAGAACGCATGATTGCGATCTTCGCTGATGCTGCGTCCTATGTGATCGCAGAGGAGATTATCGCTGAAGGCGGCGATGCCCATATTCTGATTACACCGCGCAGGATCCTTGGGCGTGCCATGAACCTTGATGCCCGCCGTATCGTGCTGGCGCACAATCACCCATCGGGATGCGCAGAGCCAAGCGAACGCGATATCAAGAACACGCTGGTGCTGTGCCGACAGGCGCGCGAACTTGGGATGGTAATCGAGGATCACCTGATCATAGGGCATCGCAATGTTGTCAGCATGAAAGACAGGGGACTGATTTGAGCGGTCAGCCCCCCTACGAATCGGAAGCCCGGACTGAGCAACTCTATCGCTCCGCCGAGATCAAAGCGCTCAGCTCGGTTGCCAACAAGGAACCATTGGAAGGCGAGCCGCTGCTTCTGCTTCCCGATGGAAACCGACTCCTGGGGCTCGCTTTTCGCGAGCTTGAGCGACGCGCCATTCGCAGCCGCTATATGCCGGCTGAACTTCTCTATGATGCCGGGTGGAGCATCATGCTGGATTTGCTCATTGCCGAGCTTCAAGCCCGGCCGGTTAGGGTGGAAGGCAGCGCGTCGCGGTGGAATCTTTCTGAAGCCACCGCCGCACGGCAGGTCGCTGCTCTCATTGAATTGAACCTGGTCTTGCGCGTGTTTGGGCGCAGCGACGACGAGCCGGTCTTGTTTCGGCTCAGCCCTCATGCCCGCGAGGTTCTCAAAAAGGTCTTGGCGTTGCTAGAATGAGCTCGCCGCGAGGAGAGCCGTTTAGGCGACGGCCTATCGCCAACATACAGGGCAGCCACGGAACCAGATAGTTTCAGCCTTGCGCTATCGTTTGGCTCGGGAACTTGCAGTTTCGTCAAAGGTTAGTCGGTAGGTGCCCGTTGTGCCGTTCGCAGAGGCGACCATCACGGTGAATTCTTTGTCTTCAGCAGAGCGAACATCGAGCACAGCCACAGGGCCGTCGTTGGCTGATGTCAGCTCTTCGCCAGTGTCGGAAAAGCGGCCAATCAGCAATACCGGAAAATCTGCACTTTCTGCTTCGAAGCGGTAAGAATGGTTGGCCTTAAGTGCACCGCTGTAGGCCTGCATCCTCATTCCTGCCGATCTGAGTGAGCTCAACGAGATATGTCCCGTCTGGCTTCGCGTAATCTGGATTCGGTTTCGGGCAGAGGGTGTCATTTGCGGGACAACCGTGAATTGGCCCAAAGTTTCTTCCGGCGAAGCGATCACGATGCGATATCTGCCTGCGCCATCAACCAGCGACCCGCTCCAGCCTCCCTCGACCGCGATCCCGTCGACCGCGTGCCAGACTTCGGAGGAAATCTTGCGCTCGATATGCACCAAGAATGCCGTTGTGTTGGGCGATGTGATGACAACCTCCAGGCCAGCCATGGCAGGTGCATCAAACTCGAGAAATTTCGTCCTGACCCCTTTGATCAGGGCGTCATTATCATCGAAACTGACAACCTGGGGGCCATCCTGCAGGGCGATCAGGGCTGCAGGTTGCGCAAGAAGCGGCATCGGAGCCAACAGCAAAGCCATGGCCAGCATGCCTGAGCAATGTTTGCCTTGCAGCTCCATCTGCGCCAAAAATTCGCGATTCATAGTGTCTACCCCCCAGTAAGACGTAACAACGATATTGTGGTCAAATCAATCCGATAGCAGCCGGTGCCGTTCTATGGGATTGACCATTGGTCAGCGCTGGACCGCCTCTGAAAAAGACCAAACAGTAGCGCACTAGCTTGGTGCTGCCGCAAAAACATGTCGCAAATGCGTCAGTTTAGCCTCAGTCCGTACTCAGTGGGATGAGCTTCTTCTCGAAGTGCGCCGTGCTCTTGGGCCATGTGGTCGATCAATGATTGAACATGGCCGACTGCCACCCAGTCCCGCTTCGATGCGAGATCGCTCTGGAGGGCGTGGAGCCAGGCCAATTCTCGTTTGCTCAACATAATTTGCTCCCATCCTCGTTGGGTGCTTATCTCACTCATCGGATGATTTGTCGAGATTGCTCCATTTTGGAGGTATTTTTAGTCTACCCGGACGAGGCTGAATGAAGCGCCAAGCGCGCTTACGCAGTTCTCCATGTCATGAGAACGCTGTTCTGGGCGATCAATATGGTGGGATCCTGGAGGCCACCTAAGGGGCAATACGTAATCCCTAATTTCCTGTTTACCATGTTTTAAATGGGACAGTCGGCTGCATGGAAAAGGGGTAAGCCATGCAAAGCAAGTCACAAAACGCCGACAAAATTGTACTTCATTTCGTCGAGGCTGATTCGCAAGTCCGGGCCGAGCTGGTTCGAACTGGGTATGCTATCGGGCATCACTGCGAAATCTATGCGGACATGTCAGAACTGGCGGCACATCCGCCGCGGTCAGGTCTTATCATTGTTCGTGATCAGGCCGAGACGGGTGGCATCGCCGCAGTCCTCGATCGTCTGTTGAGCCTGGGGATCTGGCTGCCGGTGGTGGCCATGGATTTGCAGCCCAGTCCCTCCCAAATTGTTCAGGCCATCAAGGATGGCGCGCTCGATTATATCATTTTACCGCTTCAGGTAGATCGGCTCTCTAAGGCAATCGCTAAGGTCAGCAAGGAAGCAAATGACGTTGGTGCCTTGCGCCAACGAGTTTTTTTCGCGCGCAACCTTCTTTCGAACTTGTCTGGCCGCGAGCGCGAAGTGCTCGAAGGCCTGACAAATGGCGGATCCAACAAGGACATCGCCCGGATACTCTCGATCAGTCCGCGTACGGTCGAAATTCACCGGGCCAATATGATGAACAAGCTCGGCGCGCGGCATGCGGCCGAAGCGATCCGGATCAGTCTTGAGGCGGCAGGAGACCAGCACGCTGGGCAGGTGTTGCAGCGGGTCTGATGAGGGTCGCTGCCTGCGGTATGTGTAGCTGAGCCACCACGGTGGTGAGACCAGGGGCTTGCCTATGCAGCTCCAGGTTCGGGTCCTGGCTACAAGCCAGATCGCGCCGAAGCCTTGCTGGACACCGAAGGCATGCTTCAGTCATGAACATGTGCTTTAGTAAGCATTCTTTCGGAGCGCGCCATACTGTTTGGTCGAACGGGGTCTGATGATGTGCACGGCAAGGGTCCCGGTCTGGTCGCTTTCGGTTGGACGGGTGAGGTATGGCGCGGATATAGCCTGTGCTTACAAGTTGTTGTCGCTCACGTGCCGATCGGTCAATCTGGCATCGGTCAAACGTCACGACGATTCGAGTAGCCCTCCACAGGTGGTGCATTAAGCTAACTTTAGGGTTGCGCTGCCAGAGCTCGTCGCGTAGGACAGGTTTGAACAAGGCCCGTGGAGACCATTTTATGAAACTCAGCAAGACAATGCTCGGCCTCGGCGCCGCAGCTCTCGTAGCAATGCCGGCCGTGGCGCAGGTGGCGGTTATGCCAACCGTCGCCCCGCTCACGGGCGAAGAGAATGAAGCTGGTGGCGGAACTGGTATCATCATTGGTATCGTTGCAGCCGCTGCCTTGATTGGTGCGATCATCGTGGCTTCGGACAACGATGAGCCCGAACTGCCCTTCAGCAGCTAACCCTTCAAGTTAATTGTTTTCTAAGGGGCTGTGGTTTTCCACGGCCCCTTTTTTATTTTTCGCTCCTCTGCTGCGCCAGTGTCAGAATGGTTACGCATAATTCACCAATTTGGGTCCGCCCGACGCTCACAAGGGCATCCTGACCGCCGTGAAGCCACCAGTTGCGACTTTTATCTCACAAACAGCACTGGATCCGAGTTGATGATATTGTGCCGCCTGAGCCTCTTGGTGCTTGGCACGATCATCATGATTTTGGCTAACCTTGCCCCCGGAACAATTGCGATCGGGTCAGGCGATGACAAGCTGAATCATGCGCTTGCCTTTGCTGTTCTCGCGCCAGTCGCTGCCTGCGCATTTCCCCGTGTTAATGTCATCGGGCTGTTCTTCGCCCTCATGATTTTCAATGCCGGAATCGAGATCAGCCAGGCAATTCTGGATCTCGGTCGTCAACCTGATCTCGCTGATTGGGCTGTAGGGGTTTTGGCCACGCTGCCTGTTTTCGGAGTGATTGGGCTTTTGCGTGCCGCCCGCTCAAGGCGTGACGGACAAAAAGGCTGACTGCCGCGATCGCGGGGCTATCATCAAGCCGCCTTCGCCTCTTGGTCAGCGGTGTGCCCCCACCTTGCGCGGTTGATCTAAAGCGCCGAGTTTCCGCGCCCTGTTAAAGGGTGAGGCGCTGCTCCTACGAGCATCTCTGGTGATGATCCTGTGAGCAAGGGTGCTCGGCGCGGCGGTTCAAGGTCTTCACTGGCGCTGGCAAGCGCAGCCTGTCGCGCGACGATCAGGATGAGAAGTTGATTGTCGCGGAGTGCTGGCTTGGAGGTGAGAGAGTCAGGGCCTTGACGCGCAGGTCTGCATTGGATCCCTCCCATATATATGGATGGCACAAAACGCTGGTCAGGCGGCCCAAGGATCGGGGCGTGCCTGTCCCAACGGCTTTGGAACGGCACGCTCCACCATTCGTGCCGATAATGATCGCGCCTGACGATACGCCGGTGAAACGTGTAAGGTTTACAGAAGAGCAGACCATTGGGGTGCTGAAGATGGCAGAAGCGGGCGCGATGACCGCTGTTCTCGCCCGGCGGCACCGGGGTGTCTGAAGCGACGATCTACAACTGGAAGGCCAAGTATGAAGGCTTAGAGCTATCCAAGGTCCGGCGACTGCGAGAGCTTGAGAGCGACCACGCCCGGCTCAAGCTGCCGCTGGCCGATGTTATGCTAGACCAGGCGTGCCACTGTAGGAGCGAATGGCGGGCGTGCCGTGTCATCGATGCCGATCGCAAGAGCGTGCGTTACCGTTCCGTCCGGGACGATGGCGCCGCGCTTCGGGAGAAGCTGCGCGAACTGGCCAACCAGCGCTGGTCGATGACGTCCTATTGCCCGGTCCCCGGCGTTGGCCCGATGACCCCTGCCAACAACGACTATCAGGCCGGATTCGCTGCAGGACTGATGCTGAAAGACCTGCGACTGGCGATGGAGGCCGCATCGAAAGCGGGCGCGAAGGTCGAATTGGGCGAACATGCCCGCGCGATCTACGAAGTCTTTGCCAAGGACCATGCAGCCACCGATTTTTCCGGCATCATCCGCACGCTTTGAGCCCGGCCCTGGGCCGCTGCACGCTATTTGCGTTGCGCTGCACAATTTAGGCTCGTTCTTTCGCGTCCGCCTTGTATAGGACAATCGGTCGCTTTGCTTACACTTGAACAGAGAGCTTTATACGCATGGCCAAAAAAGCACTGATTACCGGAGCAACAGGGCAAGATGGAGCATATTTGGCTCGACTGCTTCTCGAAAAAGGCTACGAAGTTCATGGTGTTAAACGGCGCTCGTCCTCGTTTAACACGGGCCGTATCGAAGAAATCTATCAGGACCCGCACGAGCATCATCAGCAGTTCGTACTCCATTATGGCGATTTGACGGACAGCACGAACCTGATCCGCATCGTGCAGGAAGTGCAGCCCGACGAAATCTACAATCTCGCCGCGCAAAGCCACGTGGCGGTCAGCTTTGAAACCCCTGAATACACGGCCAATTCCGATGCTATCGGCACGCTGCGTCTGCTAGAGGCGATCCGCATTCTTGGGTTAGAAAAGACCACTCGGTTCTATCAGGCATCGACCTCGGAATTGTACGGTTTGGTGCAGGAAGTGCCGCAGCGTGAGACGACCCCCTTCTATCCCCGCAGCCCCTATGCCGCGGCCAAGCTCTATGCTTACTGGATTACAGTCAATTACCGCGAAGCCTACGGGATGCACGCCTCGAACGGCATCCTCTTCAACCACGAAAGCCCGCTGCGCGGTGAAACCTTCGTGACCCGCAAGATCACGCGGGCGGCTGCGGCGATTTCCCTCGGCAAGCAGGACAAATTGTATCTCGGCAACCTCGATGCCAAGCGCGATTGGGGTCATGCTAAGGAATATGTCCAAGGCATGTGGCTGATGATGCAGCAGGACGAGGCAGACGATTACGTGCTGGCGACCGGAGAGACGACTTCGGTGCGCGATTTCGTGCTGTGGGCGTTCGAGGACGTCGGCATTCCTCTCGAATTTCGGGGCGAAGGGATCGACGAGAAAGGCTACAGCACCACCGACGGGCGTTGCCTGGTTCAGGTCGATCCGGCCTACTTCCGCCCCACCGAAGTGGATTTGTTGCTGGGTGATCCTTCCAAGGCGCACGAGAAACTCGGTTGGAAGCATGAAACCAGCGTGCGCGATCTGGCGCGCGAAATGGTCCGAGCTGATCTAGAGGTCATGCGCGCGCCTGTGCCCAGCGTGATTCTTTAAGCCATGAGCGGTGTGGTGTTGTATCCGCTCGCAGGCAAGCGCGTCTATGTCGCTGGCCATCGAGGCATGGCGGGATCGGCGATAGTGCGCCGTTTGGCGCGCGAGGGCTGTGAAGTCTTGACCGCGACTCGCAGTGAGCTTGATCTGATGGATCAGGCTGCCACCCGCGCATGGTTTGCCGCGCACCGACCCGATGCCGTGGTGGTAGCAGCGGCCAAGGTTGGCGGCATCCTTGCCAACGACACCCAGCCAGCCGACTTCATCTACGAAAACCTGATGATCGAGGCCAATGTCATCGAGGCGGCGCATCGTAATGATGTCGAAAAGCTACTGTTCCTCGGCTCCTCCTGCATCTACCCTAAACATGCCGCCCAGCCGATGCACGAGGATTCGCTGCTCACCGGCAGTCTTGAGCCGACCAATGAATGGTATGCCATCGCCAAGATCGCCGGGATCAAGCTCGCGCAGGCCTATCGCAAGCAGCATGGGCGCGATTTCATCTCGGCGATGCCGACCAATCTTTATGGCCCCGGCGACAATTTCAGCCTGACCACCAGCCACGTGCTGCCCGCGCTGATCCGCAAGGCGCATGAGGCCAAGCTGTCAAACGCGCAAACCATGACGATGTGGGGCACCGGCACGCCGCAGCGCGAGTTTCTGCATGTCGATGATCTGGCCGATGGCTGCGTCTATCTGCTACGGCACTATTCCGGGCACGACCATGTCAATCTGGGTTGCGGTGAGGATATTTCGATCCTCGAATTGAACCAGCTGGTGAATGAAATCGTCGGTTTCGAGGGCACCATCGTGCATGATCTGGACAAGCCCGACGGCACCCCGCGCAAGCTGCTCGACACCACCCGGCTGACGCAGCTGGGCTGGCGGCCGCAAATCGGTCTGCGCGAGGGGATCGCCGAGACCTATAGCTGGTTTGTCGATAAGATCGCGACGGGCGAAATCCGCGAGGTTGCCG
>OFEU01000668.1_pt1 | contig 13966 bp, 13 predicted proteins | sample 1521221 | NCBI WGS metagenome assembly OFEU01 (sample SAMN03766357, study PRJEB24113) | microbial mat metagenome | isolation source: enrichment culture HLUCC-O from microbial mat sample contains cyanobacterium... | reverse complement strand
ATGGCCAAAGGCCTCGAGATCCCGCAAAACATCACCCTCCTGCCGCTGCCGCCAAAATCGCCCGAGTTGAATCCGGTCGAAAACCTCTGGCAGTTCATGCGCGACAATCTCCTCTCCAACCGAGTCTTCGCCTCCTATGACCAACTCCTCGACCTGTGCTGCCAGGCCTGGAACGCCATCATCGACCAGCCATGGCGCATCATGGCCATCGGGCTGCGAGACTGGGCTCATCGGTTCTGATCATTGCGGGTTGGTATAACAAGCGGGTGGAGGCACTTCTCGCGAAGCCTTTCGTTCGAACTACGACGCGGCACATCGTCGACTGTCACGATTCGATCTCGCATGCTGCGAAACAAGCTCAGCTGACCCGTCAGGTCGCCGATCGCGTCGGCAATCGGCTCGGACCACGAAGCTTCTGGCACTTCGATGAGGAGACAGAATGGTCTCTTTTCCCGAATCGGTTTGAGTACATCGTGCAAACGCTTCGCGATGACCCAGTTCGCGATAACACGTCGCGATGTTTTTGGCGGCTTTGCCGCAGCTTCCTCCTCCGCATCTTCAGCCACATGCGCGTCATCATCATCGTTGTCGTCGTCATAATCAGCATCACGACCACGCGAGAAGTGCTGATTGGCAAGCGCCAGGACATCCTCGGCGGTCTCAGATTCCGAGCCGGTGGATGCGTTGTCTGTCGGGTGATCATCCGGCACAGCCGGATGATCGTGATCAGAAGCCGAGGCGCGGGTCACGTCTCGATTCTCATGTGTCATGATCATGCCCCCTTTTGTGTCGGCCAGTCGCCGAAATCGTCAGGCGATTGCCAAATCGCAGTTTCCGTTGTGTCGAACACAAACCGCGAGCACGCCGCGATCGTCTTGAAATAAACGCCACGTGTGAGCTTCAATCCGGCGTCGTCCGGCACGAGGATCCCGGCATAGCGACCTTCGCTGCGTGTCGCCCAAAATAGCCGCCGCTTTTGATCGTGCGGCTCGGCTCTGACGACACTCCCTTTCTCGATCACATAGCCCCCATTGATCGTTACGATCGAAGCCTTCAAACCGCGCCGCTGTGCGGTTCGTCGGCCACCAATCAGCAAATCACCGTCTCCCGGGACAGGAATCTGCGCGTACTCGGGCCCCACCCACGGCCTCGCGAGAGCGGGAAGCGTGTTGCGGAAGGCAACACAAAGAGATGCCCAGCCGGCTTGCAGAGTTGCGTATTGATCGTCGTCGACACGGGCACCATTCGGGTAATGTTGATTCCGGTCGGGAAGATCGCTCGACGGCCAAAGGGATTGAGCGACAATGCGTTCGAGCGCAGCAGCTTCCTCTCGATCGAGCGGCTTCGCTTGACCGACAATCGCGACGATCCGCAATGGCTGCATCACGCCGAAGCTATGCTGAGCAATGCGTTGCCGAAGAACACCGCCATGCCCGACATAGTTTTTGCCAGCGGGGTTAGTGATGATATAGATCCCAGGCTGTGCTGAGATCGGCGTCGCATTGGAGAAGGTAACGAAGTCGAAAGTGTCGTTCAGCTCGAAAGCTACGAGCTGTCCGTCCAGGCTTCTCGTATATGAGAGAGCGATCTCATCTGAGATCTTGGATTTGCTGTATTTCATGTCTCGATCCTGTTATTGACGCGATCAGGAACCGGCATGCGCAAAGGCACGCCGCGATCCGACGACGCGGTAAGAGCGTTCAAGGAGTTGAAGCGTTGGGGAAGTGCTCAGACGACGCGATGAACCAGCAGATTCGCGTCAAACGGCTTGCCGCCGTCAAAGCGAATCAGGCCGAATTTGCTCATCGTCATGATGATGCGCATCGGGCTTCTCACATCATTGATTACCGCGATGAGATCGCCGAGCTCGCGTGATCCGCCGTGCTCATCGATCGCGGCAAAGACGCGGATGACCCGATCAAGCATCACGCCATCGAAATCACGACACATGCCCCGAAACGGATCGGGCGTCGAACAGGATTTTTGGGCAGGAGAAAAACCGACATACGTGTCGGTGTTGCATGCCGCGCCGGGCATGCTATCGCTATGCGTAACCATTTTAACCTCTAGCCAGGTTGAGATGGCCAGGTCGTCGATGCCGGTTCCCGCCAGCATCGGCGACCGCTTACAAAAGCTCAGGCCACCGCCATGTCCGGTCCGCACGATTGCGAACCGTAACATGAGTAGATGTAGCCTATCTTCCGAGAAATTGCAATAACAAAACTCCAGCGAATACATTTATGGTTAATATGAAGTCGATCGCGTACGATTGGAATACTTTACGAAGCCTCCATGTGCGCAAAAGAAAATGCTTCAAGCACGGATATTTGAAGCCGGGACATCAGCGGCATATGGAGGATTGGCGACTTCAATATTCTCAAAAATATATCGTGATTTCAATGGTTTAAGCATGTCTTTCATTGGACGAGGGCAAAAATAGGCTCTCTGCGGAAGCGACGTTGGGAAGCGCTTTGTGCTCGATCCGGAAGGCCAGCAGAACTTTTCCGTGAGCGTTCAATTCAATGAGGTGTCGGCAATTTGCTTCGTGACGGGTGTCTGTAGGTCGACGATTTGAGCAGCGCATTCGGGACAAGCCCACACGAAACATCGCCAAGTGTTCCATCGGGCCCGCCCCATCACGCCCTCTCCCGGGTCCGTACATCGCAGCCCAGTCGAGTCTGCCGAATCTTGTTGGAAATCAACGGTCGCAGCGATCTGCGAACTTCTCACCGGCTTTCATCATGGCTATCGTGGGCTCTGGCCGAACAGAGAATTCAACCCATAAGCGTTTTGCACGCTGAAGCGGATCTAGAAGAATGACAGAAGCAATCGAAAAAACCCTCTTCAAAGCTGCCGACAAGATGCGTGGGGCAATGGATCCCGGAGAGTACAAGCATGTCGCCCTCGGTCTTCTGTTCCTTCGCTATGTCTCCGCCGCCTTCGAGGCGAAGCGAGCGGAGTTCGCCGAGGATGAGCTGATTGATCTGGAAGATCCGGAGGAATACCAAGCCGAGAGTGTATTCTGGGTGCCCGAAGGGGCTCGGTGGGATCGTCTCGCTGCGAATGCCAAAGCTCACGATATAGGTGTCCAGGTCGATGACGCGATGCGTGAGATCGAGCGTGCGAACCTGCCTCTGCAGGACGCTCTGCCGAAGGTTTTCGGCCGGGCCAATCTCGATCGATCAATTGTCACCGGTCTGATCGAGATGTTCACCAACCTGCAGCTCCATGGCACCAGTGCGGATTTCGATTTGATTGGCCGCATCTACGAGTATTTCATCGGAGAGTTTGCATCGTCTGAGGGGAAGCGTGGGGGCGAGTTCTACACTCCCAAAACCGTCGTCTCGATCCTGGTCGAGATGCTGGAGCCGACATCGGGCCGCGTCTACGACCCATGCTGCGGGACGGGCGGGTTCTTCGTTCAGTCCGAGAAATTCATCAAAGCCCATCAAGGGCGGATCGGCGATATTGCCGTCTATGGTCAAGAGCGAAATCACACCACATTCCGTCTCGCCCGGATGAACCTCGCGATCCGTGGGATTCTCGGCGATATCCGCTGGAACCAGGAAGGTACGCTCAAACGCAACGCCTTTCCGGATGAGCGGTTTGATTTCATCCTGGCAAATCCGCCGTTCAACATTTCTGATTGGGATGGTGATCAACTGCGTGAAGATCAACGCTGGCGGTTCGGAACGCCACCGGTCGGCAATGCGAATTTTGCGTGGATCTCCCATGTCCATCATCATCTGTCAGCAAATGGAATTGCTGGTGTGGTGATGGCAAACGGATCCATGTCCTCGATGCAATCCGGCGAGGGCGACATCCGCAAGGCGATGGTTCAGCAGGATGCAGTTGATGCGATCGTCGCTCTCCCTGGGCAGCTCTTCTTCGGCACCCAGATCCCTGCCTGCCTCTGGATCCTCGCGAAGGATAAATCGAACGGTCAGGTCCTGGGACGAACCCTGCGTGATCGCCGGCATGAAGTCCTCTTCATCGATGCCCGCAAGATGGGAGCTCTGATCCCGGGGAGCCGAAAGCAGAAGCAACTGTCAGAGGACGAGATCGCAAAGATTGCGGATGCCTATCACGCCTGGAGAGGCGAGCACGGAGAGGACGCGTATGCGGATGAGCCGGGGTTCTGCAAGGCTGCGGGAACCGATGAGATTGAGAAGCACAATTTCGTTCTGACCCCGGGACGTTATGTCGGAGCCGGGGCGGCAGAGGAGGACGACGAGCCCTTTCCGGAGAAATTCGATCGGTTGATGGCAGAGCTCAGGGAGCAATTCGCAGAAGGGCGCCGGCTGGAGGTTGAGATTGAGCTGAAACTGGGGGGACTGGTATGAGCTGGCCCCTCAGAAAGATAGATGACGTCGCCATATTCTTGAATGCACGTCGCAAACCCGTGAAAGCAGCTGATCGCGCAAAGCGACAAGGACCATACCCGTACTATGGTGCATCAGGGATTGTCGATTGGGTTGATGATTACATTTTTGACGGGGAGTACCTGCTAATCTCCGAAGACGGGGAAAACCTGCGTTCCCGGAACTCTCCCATAGCCTTTATCGCGAGCGGGAAATACTGGGTAAACAACCATGCTCATATTCTGGACGAACGCGAACCAGGAATCCTTCGTTATCTTTCATGGTCTCTGAATAGAACAGATTTGTCTCCATACATCACAGGTGCTGCGCAACCAAAACTGAATAAGCGAACCCTATCTGAAATCAAAGTGGCGATCCCACCTTTGGAGGAGCGACTGACTATCAACGCCATCCTCGGCGCCCTCGACGACAAGATCGAACTGAACCGTCGAATGGCGGCGACGCTGGAAGAGATGGCCCGGGCGCTCTACCGGTCCTGGTTCGTCGATTTTGATCCCGTGAAGGCCAAAGCTGATGGCCAGATGCCGGCATTCATGGATGAGGAAACTGCTGCTCTCTTCCCGAACCGTTTCGGGGATAATGGGCTTCCGGAAGGGTGGGTGCTACGCAGTTTGGGTGATTTCTTCAAGTTCCAGCGTGGCCTCTCATATAAGGGAAAATTTTTGACTGAGTCAGGGTCCCCAATGATCAACCTTGGCTGTTTCATAGGTGGCGGACGATTCGATCCAACCAAGATCAAAAATTATTCAGGAGAGACAAAAGAGAGGAACTGGGTTCAGCCAGGCGATCTAGTCTTCGCCAACACAGACATGACGCAAAATCGCTTGATCCTTGGGAGTCCACATATTGTTGAGGGCAAACCCAATGAAGCGTTTCTATACAGCCATCATGTTTTTGCGGGACGCCCAACCTCGAATGAGAGCCGAATATGGACAAGGTTTATCTTCTTCCAACTGTTGCAGCCTGAATTTCGGGAGCGTGCGGAAGGTTTTGCAACAGGAACGACTGTCCTTTTCCTTCCTGCCGATGCTGCAGAAGCTCTCAGTTTTCCGGCTCCAGAACTCCCACTTATTCATGCGTTCAATAGCCAAACAGACCCTTGGCTCAAGAGATCTCAGGGGCTCAGGTCTGAGAATCAAACTCTCACCATCCTCCGCGATACCCTCCTTCCCAAGCTGATGTCCGGCGAACTTCGTGTCGGCGAGGCGAAGGAGCAGATCGAGGAGGTGGCCTGATGTTTCGAGTTGACCGTTCCCAAAACCGCCTCTCCCGTCTCGTTCAGAAACGGTTTTCCGACCTGAACCTACGCGAGCGGGACCATCTGCAGGAATGGCTTGCCAACCAGCCCGATGCCTTGGGCGAGGAATTGCTCATCATCCAGAAAGAATTTGACGGTTTCACCGATACCCGGGAGCGTCTTGACCTTCTTGCCATCGACAAGGATGGGAATCTCGTCGTCATCGAGAACAAGCTCGACGATTCCGGCAGGGATGTGACCTGGCAGGCGTTGAAATACACCGCCTATGTTTCCAGCCTGACGAAAACCCAGATCGTCGATATCTACCAGCAGTATCTCGATCGTCACGAAGGGGGCGGCAATGCTGTCGAGCGGATCTGCGAGTTTATGGGGGCGGAGGAACTCGAAGAAACGGTCCTCAACCCGGGCAATGATCAGCGAATGATTTTCATCGCGGCGAATTTTCGCCGCGAGGTGACGGCGACCGTACTCTGGCTCCTGAGCCGGGGCATTCGGGCCCAGTGCTTCAAGGTCGTCCCGTACAGCTTCGGTGAAGAGCTGTTCATCGATGTTCAGCAGATCATCCCGACACCCGAGGCCGCCGACTACATGATCGGGATGACATCGAAGGGGACGGACGAGAAGGTCACGCAGAACGCGCAGAAGAAGCTCCAGAATATCCGGGCGGAGTTTTGGACGCAGGCCCTCGATCAGTTGCGGGCTGACGGGGTTGTGCTTTTTCGCAACATCAATCCGACACGCGATCATTGGCTGAGTGCGGGTTCAGGCGTCGGATCCTGCCCCTATCAAATGGTCTTTTCCCGCGACGAGGCACGGGTCGAGTTGAATCTCCAGCGTATGGAGACCTCCGAGAACAAATGGCTTTTTGACCAGCTTTATATGGAGAAGGACCGGATCGAGGCGGCTTTCGGGGACAGTTTCGATTGGCGGCGGATGGATGACAAAAAGGCGAGCCGAATCGTCTACGCCAAGCCTTTCGACGGGTTCGACCGCGAAAACTGGCCCGCCATGATCGACTGGCTCTCCACGCATATCCGCAAACTGGAGACCGCCATGCGGGAGCCGCTTGCACGCCTCAACCGATCCTTGCGGGTGAGCGAAACCGAGCAGCATGAGGAGGCGTCCTGATGGCATTCGCAACGGAAGACGACCTCGAACAATGGGCCCTCGCTGAACTACAGGGGCTGGGATTCACCTATTCTCACGGTTCCGAATTATCCCCTGAAACCGACAATCCGGCCCGGCAAAGCTATCACGACACCATTTTGTTGCCTCGGCTCGACGCCGCGATTCGACGCCTGAATCCTTCTCTTCCGCCCGAAGCGGTCCAGACGGTACTGAACCGGGTCCGCGACACGGAGTTTGCAGGCGACCTGATCTCCGAAAACCGCCGTCTTCACGCCCTCTTCGTGGGTGGGGTTGCGGTGACATGGTTTGAGAATGGCCAAGAACGCAACGCGATTGCCCGTCTCGTCGATTGGGATGATGGCCAAAATGATTGGCTGGTCGTGAACCAGTTCGAGGTTGCCGGACAGACGGCACGACGCCCCGACATCGTGATCTTCCTCAATGGATTGCCGACCATCGTGGTTGAGCTCAAAGGGACCGAGACCGGCACATTGAAAGGTGCCTATAATCAGATCGAGACCTACAAGGCTCATATTCCGGCGTTGTTTCGGACGAACGCCTTCAATGTAATTTCCGAGGGGGTAACCGCTCGCTACGGCTCGATTTCGGCGAATTTCGACCGGTTCATGCGTTGGCGGACGGTGGATGGTGAGAACCGGGTTGAAGACGGGACTGATCTCGCTCTCCAGACCCTGATCCACGGTCTCCTGACGCCGGCCACGATCCTTGAGCTCATGCAGTTCTGCATGGTGTTTGAGGATGAAGGAAAAGGGCCGATCAAGAAGATTGCCGGCTATCATCAGTTCCATGCCGTCCGAAAGGCGGTCGGTTCCGTTCTGCGAGCCAGGCAGCTCGATGGACGCGGCGGTGTGATGTGGCACACGCAGGGTTCGGGAAAATCTCTTCTGATGGCGTTTCTCGCAGGCCGGTTGATGCGCCATCCCGAGCTTGAAAACCCAACCATCGTCGTCATCACGGACCGGAATGATCTGGACAATCAGCTCTACGCTACATTTTCGCGATGTGAAGAGTTGTTCGGTGAAACACCCGAACAGGCGGAGGACATTTCGGATCTGCGTCAAAAGCTCGGTCGGCGACAGGTTGGCGGCGTAATCTTTGCAACGATGCAGAAATTTCGTCCGGCCAAGGGAGAAACAGAGTTTGGTCAGCTGACAGACCGATCGAACGTCATTGTCTTCGCCGACGAAGCGCACCGGACGCAGTACGGGTTTGAGGCTAAGGTGGACGCGAAGACGGGTGAGACCCGTTACGGTTTTGCGCATTATCTTCGTCAGGCCTTGCCATCAGCGATCCACGTTGGATTTACCGGCACGCCAATCTCGCTCGTCGGCGCCGACACGCAGGCGGTTTTCGGCGATTATATCGACATCTACGATATCGCTCAGGCCGTGGAAGATGGAGCCACGGTCCCGATCTATTACGAGGGCCGGGTGGCCAGGATCGAGCTCGGCGAGGAAGCTGGAGAATTCCTCGACGCCGAGTACGACGAGATTCTCGAAGACGCCGAAGACCAGGGGCTTGAGATCGACGATGAGACCCGCAATGCGATGACCCGGAAATGGTCACGTGTTGAAGCTCTGGTCGGTTCTGAAACCCGTATCGACAAGGTGGTCGAGGATATTCTCAGGCATTTCGACGCACGCCTTGAGGCCATGGATGGCGGGAAAGCAATGATCGTCTGCATGTCACGGCGGATCTGCGTCGAGGTGTACAAACGGATCGTTGCCGCCCGTCCAGATTGGCATGCTGACGAGGATGGCGAAGGTCAGGTGAAAGTCGTGATGACCGGGGCTGCCCAGGACCCATCAGAGTTCCAGCCTCATATCAGATCGAAAGCCCGTCTGGAGACGCTGCGAACCCGCTATCGGGATTCTGCAGATCCGTTCAAGCTGGTCATCGTCCGCGACATGTGGCTCACGGGTTTCGACGCTCCGTGCATGCACACACTCTATGTCGACAAGCCCATGAAGGGTCATGGGCTGATGCAGGCTATCACGCGGATCAACCGGGTCTTTGGCGCCAAGCCCTCGGGGCTCGTCGTCGATTACATCGGGCTCGCCGCTGATCTGAAGGCTGCCCTGAATCATTATTCGAATGCCGATCGCAAGCAGACAGGGATCGATCAAGGAGAAGCCGTTCATGCGTTCCTGACACAGCTCGATATCATGCGGGGCCTGTTCCACGGCATCGATTACATGGCAGCGGTACGCGGCACGCCGCAGGATCGCATCAGGATGCTGCCAGTCGCAATCGAGCATGTGCTGAACCTCAAGGTGGACGGCGAGGTCCCCAAAGATCGCACGGAATCGAAGAAGCGGTTCATGACGGCTGTTGCCGGCCTGGTGAAAGCCTTTCGCATCGCTTCAGGTTCTCCAGAAGCTGAGGAGGCCAAGGACGAGGTCGGCTTCTTCACGGCCATACAGGCCGCAATCCGAAAAATGGATGCCGGTGTTCGTGGTGGACGCAGCATCGATGAGGTCGAACTTGCAATATCCCAGCTTCTGAACCGCTCTGTCGCCTCGACCGAGATCATTGATATCCTCGAAGCAGCCGGGATCGATCGCCCCGATATAGGCGTCTTGAGTGACGAATTCCTGATGGGGCTGAAAAACACCCCCCACAAGAACCTTGCCGTGGAAGCTCTGAAGAAGCTGCTGAATGGCGAGATCCGCACACGGACAAAAACGAACACGACCAAGAAGGAAGCATTCTCGAAACGTCTCGAAGAGGCCCTGGCGAGATATCACAATCGCAGTGTCGATGCGTTGCAGGTGATCCAGGAGCTCATCGCCATCGCGAAAGAGCTGCAAGAACAGCCGGAAGACGGGCTGTCCCCAGAAGAGGTCGCGTTCTACGATGCGTTGGCTTCAAACGAGAGTGCCGTGGAGTTGATGGGTAACGAAGAGCTGCGCATCATCGCCACGGAACTGGTCATGACCGTGCGCGAGAACGCCCGGGTGGATTGGTGGCGACGCGATGATGTGCGCAAAAAGATGCGTGTCAGCATCCGACGCATCTTGAGAAAGCACGGCTTTCCACCAGATCTTCAATCTGAGGCGATCAAAAAAGTCGTGCAGCAAGCCGAGGTCCTCGCCAGGGAAATTGCATGAACACCTTCCGGCCTGCCGATTACTCTGGGTTTTGCGTGACGTGTGCCGTCTCGGATGAGCCGATTTTCCGTTATCCGTGTTGGTTCAGCCGCATAAATGCTATTTTGACAGGTTACAGGATCAGGCTCTAGAACGTAGACTATAAGAGTGTTATAACAAAACATGAACATCGCATGGGTGAGGAACTCAAACGCTTGTGCGATAAGGCTCAGATTGCGATTGGCGACCTGCTTTTAAGTAAAGTACCTGTTAGATTTAATCTTCTTACATCGTTATCCCGTCAGAAATTATTTACCATAGGTTGTTTTTCGTTTCAATTACTCGACTCTTCGCTGGGCAGAAGGGGCGCCCTCACGCTCAAACGCAATAATGCATCCGCTCTACCCACCGGATATGGTTCGGTGGCGATCGCCCGTCGAGGTCGATCTATCGATATTGACCGCTCGGCTGGATGGCGTAGTGTCAATGTGATGGTTCGAACTGATCAAAACCGTTGAAAAAGCTCTTCATTTTCGGGGATGACTGCGAGAGGGCGACGAGCGAATGAGAAAACCCGGATCAGTTGATCAATTGACAGAGCTTGGCCGCGTACGGCTTTCCTCAAGTTTTTTCATGCGGGATTTTCTCTTTTCGGATATTGCCGCGATCCACGGATTATCAAACGTCCCTGATGATCCCGATCTTGCGATTGCGGTGGGTATGAGGCTCTGCGAGGACCTGTTGGAACCTCTTCAGGATAGATTTGGCCGAATTGCAATCCGATCTGCTTATCGTTCGCCTGAAGTAAATGGTCTCGGCAACGCTAAAGGATATAATTGCTCATCGAACGAGGCCAACGCAGCAGGCCATATCTGGGATCGACGAGATGCAGGCGGCCAAATGGGTGCTACCGCGTGCATCGTCTTGCCTCGTTTCTGGGATCGTTTCCAACAGGAGGGGGATTGGCAGAAACTGGCCTGGTGGATTCATGACCATCTGCCCTATTCAAGCCTATACTTTTTCCCGCGATACTGGGCTTTCAACATCAACTGGCACGAATCTCCGAAGCGTCGGATCGACAGCTACGTCAAGCCAAGGGGCTGCCTGACCAAGCCAGGGATGGAAAACCATTCTGGTCGCCACGATGATCTTTGGCGGGGCATTGTCGAGTGCCAATGAAAGTGGTTCCAGCGACCAGGGTCCGTTCGGGAAATCGCCTTCCCGATGCCGCCGGACGTGATCAGAATGGAGTTATCGAGGGTATTTCGTAGGTGTTTTTGCTGGTTTGAGCTATGCATATGGCATTTGAGCCGTTGATCATCGCCAGTATGAGAGAAGCAAAAGCACGATTTTCAACCAAAGTACCTGTTAGGTTTAATTTTCTTACATCGTCATTCCGTCAGAATATATTTATCAAAGATTGTTTTAAGTTTTGGTTGCCCGGTTCTTCGCTCGGCAGGACGGCCACCTCACGCTCTATCGTAAAATGATTTCGGTCTACCCACCGGATATGGTTCGGTGCCGACCACCCGGCGGGCCGATCGATCGATGTTGACCGCTCGGCTGGATGGCGTAGTATCAATGTGATGGTTCGAGCTGATGAGAACCGTTGAAAAACCCCTTCATTTTCCGGGGCATACGCATTGGGAGTAGCGAGTCCCTCCTCCGCTACCAACGTTTTCAATGACTTAGGCTTGTCGCGGGTTGATTCGGTCTTCATTGGGACGGGATTGGGGCGGCGAATCAAAACGGTGTAACATTATCTGGTCGCTAGCCGCCGGTACGGCAGTGCGGATCGCTGATCGCTTGCAGCAGTCAAGTCAATCTCCCAGCGCGAGAAGGTTTTTTGATGCTCGCAAAACGCGAAGAGCTGGTGCAGGCCGAGGTTAAGCAAATCTGCAAGCATCGCCGCACCGGGCTCTAGAATTCACATGATGCGATTTTTGCCCGTACGCCTAAGGGTGAGCGCCGCCTTGTCAGCCAGCCTGTTGAAGTGCGAGCCATGGGGATGTCCCTATGGCTATCACTATGGCAGGTGGGCGGGACCGAACCTGCCCGCGAGCATCGTCTTCGAGAACCGAAGGTCCGCATAGCAAATCTTGGGCAGCATCAGCCGCTGAACCGCCAATGCGAGCGCTTCGCCCGCGAGGGCCTGGAGGTGAGCCTCTCCACCGCCGCCGACCAGGTCGGTGCCGCGGCCTGTCCACGATCTTGTCGAGGCCCACGTCTGTGCAAGGTCGAAGTCTGCGCGGCGCAGCGGCTGCACGGCGACGACACCACGGTTCCGGTGCTCGCCAAGGGCAAGACAGTGACAGGCCCCCAGTGGACATATGTTCGCAAGTGGAGAGATCAAGCCGGTCGAGGCGGCCATCACTGCGGCTGCCCGCAAGCTCCTCAGCGTGGTCAGCGCGATGCTCGCAAACGGCGTCGACGACCGCGCAGCCCCGGAAATCTGATTACAGTTGCCGGCAAACCACGGGCGTTTCAAAACTCATTTGCTAAATCGAACGTTCATGGCCAGATGGGCAAGCCCTCTAGCCCCGCGGTTTCCGCGAGGCCACACATCAGGTTCGCATTCTGCACCGCCTGGCCGGCCGCCCCTTTGCCGAGGTTATCAACCACGCCCAGTGCGATCACCAGGTTGCGCTCTGGATCGGCAGCATAGCTGACAAAGGCAAGGTTCGAACCGCTTGCCCATTTGGTCTGCGGCGGCTTGTCGATGACGCGCACGAAGGCACTATTGTTGTAGAAGCGCCGGGCGGCGTCCAGACACTGATCTGTGGTCGCACTGCCACGGCAGTACATGGTGACGAGGATGCCGCGGGTCATGGGCACCAGATGCGGCGCAAACACCAATCCGGCGGCGCTTGCGCCGCTCAGCCGCTCTATCGTCGTTGTCATCTCCGGCATGTGGACGTGCCTCAGCAAGCCGTAAGGCACGAGATTCTCGTTATTCGCCGCAAAGGAGAACCCGCCTCCTCCTCCCCGGCCTGCACCGGAGATGCCCGTCTTTGCATCGACTACGATGTTTCCCGGTTCGATCAAACCGTTGACCAGCAACGGCGCCAAGGCGATTTGTGTGGCCACCGGGAAACAGCCCGGGTTGGCAACGCGGGTCTGGCCTTTAATTTCATCTGGCCAGACATCTGCCAGTCCATAGGTCCAGCCATCGACATAGCGGTGGTCTCCGCCAATATCGACGATCTTTACGTCCCTGGAGACGCGCGCCAACGCGTCGGCCGATGCGCCTGTCGGCAACGAAGCGAACAGCACGTCAATCTCGGGCAAGGCCACGGGGTCCCACCTCTCGATCACCAACTCGGCGAGCTTGCCCGGCAACCCGGGGAAGTGATCGATCAAACGGCTGCCAGCGCTTCCTTCACCCGCAGCGTAGACCAGCTCGAAATGCGGGTGGCCCGCGATCAGGCGCAGCGCCTCGCCTCCGCCAAACCCACTGATTCCGACAATTCCGACGCGAATGCTCATCTTGATTTCCATTCTTCAGGATCAGTGAAAGACCAAGGCCAAGGCACTGACTGCGCCGGTCCGGGTCAAATCGCAAATGAACGCCGCCATCATCACGCCACCTTTCCAAGGCCGATGGTCTCGCGCGGCACATAAATGGCGAACACTGCAGCAAGTGCTGATAGCGCCGAGGCGGTGAACCATACGTATACATAGCTTCCGAAACCGTCAAAAAGGTACCCGCCCACGAAAGCACCTGCAGCGGCACCCAGAGCATGCCCGCCCGACAACAAGCCCATTGCCACGCCCATGACCTTTACACCCAGATGCGAAGCGACCAGGCCTGCGGTGACCGGGACTGTTGAATAATCAACGACGCCGAACATGACAGCAAAGACGAACAGCCATTCGATCGTCAGATCAGGCAGCATCATAAGAATGACGAACGTGGCCGCGCGCAATGCGTAAATCGAGGAAAGCAGGAAGACCTTGTCTACGCGATCCGATAGATATCCGGCGAGGATCATGCCTCCAAGGTTAACCGCCGAAAGAAGCCCGTAATACCAATCCGCATTGAAATTGACTCGGGGGATTCCCTCCGAGGCGCAAATCAGATTCAAGGT